>Ga0185299_10000830_pt1 | contig 72625 bp, 72 predicted proteins | sample PaiPotPPA55metaG_FD_128002 | JGI IMG/M metagenome (GOLD analysis project Ga0185299, IMG submission 128002) | Iron sulfur acid spring bacterial and archeal communities from Banff, Canada, to study Microbial Dark Matter (Phase II) - Paint Pots PPA... ...
CTAGCGCAGTGGTCCCACCCGTTCCCATTCCGAACACGGAAGTGAAACGCTGCAGCCCCGATGGTAGTGCATCTATAGGTTGTGCGAGAGTAGGACATTGCCAGAGTTATGAACCCCAGGTTCCGAACAGGAATCTGGGGTTCTTTTTTGCTTATAATCGTCCTCGTGCTCGAGACGGCGTAAGGACGGCCTCGTTTGACTCCGCCTTTTCGATTACGTCACTGTGACGTTCTGGATGATCACATCTTCTTTGGGCACGTCCTGATGTCCTCCGGAGCTGCCGGTTGCTACCTTCCTGATTTGGTCAACCACGTCCATGCCTTCGGTGACTTTGGCGAATACGCAATAACCCCAGCCGTCGCGACTCGGAGATTTGAAGTTCAGAAAGCCGTTGTCGACCACATTGATAAAGAACTGAGCCGATGCCGAATGCGGATCGCTGGTGCGTGCCATAGCCAGCGTGCCCCGGTCGTTTTTCAAGCCGTTATCCGCCTCATTCTTAATGGATTTTTGGGTCGGTTTTTGATTCATTCCGGGTTCAAATCCGCCACCCTGAATCATGAACCCTTTTATGACCCGGTGAAAAATCGTGTTGTCGTAGAAGCCCGCGCGACAATAAGCCAAAAAATTCTCGACGGTTGCCGGCGCTTTCTCATCGAAAGTCTCAACAACGATATCACCGTGATTAGTGTGCAACGTGACCATGGTCGACTCTTACGTCGCGAAAAATAGCGGGTCAAATAGGTCTCAACGCCGATTAAAAACGCCCGCGCCCTCCTTTGATATCGACAGTGAAAACACTAACATCGCCGCCATTCGAAATATAAGGCAATGCACCCTTGGGATCGATGGCCGGAGGGGCCGCGCCGGCCGTAAATGTACCGCTAGCGATGTCCACCGTATAAACAGGTGGACAATGTCTCGATGATTTTCTTGCAAAATTCTGTCTACCGTTTAAACTGGTGGACGTGGAGTCGGAGTCAAGTTCCCTAGGGAAACCTCGTCGGACGAAGGCGGATTTCCGATTCCAGGATGCGCGGCTCTGTTTCAGTTTTGTCGCTACGCTTGGAGATCGTGGTAAGCCCGAGTCCTACGAAAGGCTCGTATCGCCCAATGATTTAGCCCGTTGGTCCGTGGAGAGTGGCTGTCTCGCAACGCCACCCCGCTGCTTTCCGCCTCATCTTATCCGGGCTACAGCATTGCGCGAAGCCATTTACTCCGCCGGCAAAGCGATGGCGGCAAAACAGCGGATCGATTCTGAGGCGATCGCCGTCATTAACTCGGCTGCGGCCATCCCCACGCTCGTTCCCGAGCTTTCGATTGATTCGACTAAGGTTACCTGGGCCGGCACAGGGATAGAAGCCGTACTCTCCTCAGTGGCGCGCGACTTCATCTCCCTCTACGGTTCTCCGCTTCGCGACCGGGCAAAAATCTGCCAAAACGCTTCCTGCGGCATCCCCTTTGTGGACACTTCGCGCGGCGGGCTTCGGCGCTGGTGTTCGATGACTACCTGCGGCGCGCTAGCCAAAAAAAGGTCGTACCGGTCCCGCCGGCGTTTGCGACGCCGCCCCGGGTAAAATATTCACCGGCGTTAAAGGCTCTCGCAAAGATGGCTTCTCCTTGAACAGCCATGGTAGACAACCACGTTGGGCGACCTGGCATTACGCTGATTAGAACCACGGCAGCCTATGTCATCCGGGGTAAACAGTGGTTACGGTAATGATCAGGTGTTTGATATCGCCCTTCTGGGAGACGATCTTCTTGAAGTTGAAGACGCCCTCGGAATACTTATCCGGGGCCTCGTTGACGGTGACGCTGGACTCCCCTTTGATTTCTACCTCGGCTGGCGAAAGCCAGTTAGCAGTTTTGAACGTCGGCAGAACGATCTTACCCACTTTGCTAGTGGGCACCTTCAAAGCCGCGGCCAGCTTGGGTTTGAAAACCGTGTCCAGCTCATTGTAAAACAAGCGGTGTTCAGCCTGGCCGTTTTGGACAAAACTAAACCGAAGACAATCTTCGCCTTAGTGAACGTCTTAGTAACTGAGTCCGAGGGAGATTAAACAATTAGTAATCCATACAGTATTTTTTCTTGTAATAGACATGCGAGTTGGCCATCCTCGCCAGGTGTTTATAAGGGTATGAAAACTCGTTCTCTAGAATTCCTTGAAGCGTTCGTTCTCAGATCTGCAGTCAGGTCCTGCAGCTCGTCTGCGGGTCTCTGGATCAGACAATTGCGGATTATACCAAGAGGGTCATTTCTGTGTGCATCGCCGTTAGGAAAGTTAGCCCTGGATGCATTGCGTTATCACTACGAGGCCAAGACCCCAACTTCAGGTGCATTGCATTCAACGCGAGAGGCTAGAACGACAATGGAATCGTCCAATCTCCTTTTTGTAACGGCTATGTTTTTTTGTGTGGCCGTAGCGGCCAGCGCGCAGTCCACCGTCGGTGGCACGTACTATGGTACAACTGATATTTTAGTTAACGCTAACGAACATCTGGCCTGCCCAACCACCCTGCAGTTCGATCCGAACACAAACAGCGCGACTGTCACCGTCAATTATCGAGGTACCGATATGACCAGCAAGATCGCGGGTTCGTTCCGACAAGGTGTTTTTCACGGGCGAAGCGAAGGCCGTTTCTTCGGATTGGTCTATGTCCAGGCAATGAACTATAAACTAAAGTTTCGATCAGGGACGGTGAAGGCCACTTCCTGGTCGGTTAACCCCACGCCTGGCTCCGATAGTAAGGCCGAAACGGACGTTTATCGGAGAACGCGGCCCGAGGCCGAAGGGAGTGACGGGCGACAGGAGGGTAGCTCAACCGACTCGCAAGATGACTCCTCGGACGGCTCGACTCGGTCGCGCCACCACAAGGCCGGAGCTAAACACGAGGAGCGCGACACCGAGACGCAACATCTGAAAGACCGTGCGCCCCAGGAGACCAAGAACTCCCCGGAGCACACCAAGGCGCTTAGGTTGGAGACGACGGCCTTTAAAGGTAAGGTACCCAGCACCACCACCTCCCACAAAAAGTGAGCGGCAGACGTATCGTCCCTTATCACGCCAAGAATGGGCCGCTGCCAGAGTTATGAACCCCACGTTCCGAACAGGCATCTGGGGTACCTCACTAACGATCTTAGGCGCTTAGTCCCGTGGCTTCGCCGTCTGGCCAAGGTAGCCGTCCGGAAACGGCCAGCGTCCGGATTAGGCTGCAGTACGCTCTGCCGTAATGAGCGATCTGCATTTTAGAACTCTCACGGAGCTCTCCGAGCAAATCAGGACTAGATCCATCTCACCGGTCGAAGTGACCCATCACCTGCTGGACCGGATTAACGAGTATGATCGGACCCTAGCCAGCTACGTAACCGTCACCGCCGACCGAGCTTTCAAACAGGCATCGCTAGCGCAGAAAGAGATCTGCAGCGGCCGCTGGCGTGGTCCTTTGCACGGCGTTCCTATCGCCTTGAAAGACCTCATATCAACGAAGGGCGTCGCAACGACTGCGGGAATGTCTCACCATAAGGCCCATGTGCCAGACTTCGACGCAACGGTAGTCGAACGGCTGGACCAGGCCGGCGCTGTGCTCATGGGAAAACTGAAGACGACTGAGGGCGCTCTTTTCAAACACCACCCATCTGTCATCCCACCGCGCAACCCGTGGAATATCGACTATTGGCCGGGCGCTTCTTCTAGTGGTCCCGGAGTCGCGGTTGCTGCTGGATTAAGCTTCGGCGCGGTCGGGACTGACACCGGCGGATCTATCCGGGTTCCGAGCGGTTGCTGTGGGTTGACCGGTATCAAGCCAACCTGGGGTAGAGTTAGCCGTTCCGGTGTATTTCCGCTGGCAGAGTCGCTCGATTGCGTCGGACCAATCGCCCGGTCTGCTATCGATGCGGCCGTTATCCTTTGGATTATTGCCGGCAGCGATCCAAGCGACCCGACTACCCTTAAGGTTTCCGTGCCGGGTTATCTCACCCGGCTCGACGACGATCTTCGCGGCCTCCGCATCGGTATTGATCGTAATTTCACGGCCGAGGGTGTGCACGAGGAAGTCGTCACCGCACTCACTGAAACTGAAGCAGCCTTCATCGGACTTGGAGCGGATGTCCGTGAGATTGCGGTACCCTATTCGGAACGAGTCTTTGACGCATTCTTGACCGTATGCAGCACCGAAGCTGCGGCGGCTCACAAAGAGACTTACCCGATGCACGCTTCGCAGTACGGAGACGAATTATCCGAGTTCATTGAAAGAGGCCGCAAAACTACAGCACTGGAGCTCGCCGAGAGCCTCCAAGAACGAAATCGATTCGCGGATAGGCTCTCCACGGTTTTCAAGGAGATTGATTTATTGCTTACCCCAACGCTTACGTTCCCGGTGCCACGTCTGGATACAATTGATTTTGAGCACATGACAATTGCGTACGATGATGCCGGCAGCAGTCCCCGGTCGATCTATCCTGTTTCGCTTCGATTCACGGCCCTATTCAATGTTGGTGGTAATCCGGCCATCAGTTTCCCGGCCGGCTTCTCCTCGTCCGGGTTACCCGTCGGAATGCAATTGGCGGGCCCCCATCTGGCCGACGAGTTGTTGTTGAGAACCCTACACGTATTCCAAAAATCCACCGAGTGGCACGGCTACCATCCGTTAGGTTGACCTAAGCGCAACGAATGCGCTGTCACTGGTGTTTGCACCTGAGCGATTAACTCAAAACGCTGGCATAGGGGGCAGATAAGATTGGCCGTCTGCGGGCTCGCTATTGACTCGGACACCAACGAGAAGCGAGCGGGCCCGATTCCTTACTCGCAAATGGAAATTCCCAACTCGGGATCCAGATTGGCGACAGCCCCATGCCGAAACGCCATATTTCTGCGCCCGTGTCCAATTGGCAGGCCCCAAAGAACCGGGATTGAAAGCGGTTCCAGCATTTCCCGGATTGCATCTTTCAAAAAGTCTGCGCTTTCATCATTGCGACCACATCCCTTTAACTCCCCGAAGCCGATGCCAACGGATCCGGCTAACCCGCCACTCTCGATGAGTTGCCACAGACATCGCTCAATCTTGTAGGTCGGTTCGCTTACATCCTCCAGTACAACAACCGCACCGTCCGCCTTCATCGCGTGCCTAGTACCTGCCAAGCTGGCGATTACCGTCAGGTTCCCGCCGATTAAATTACCGCGTACGACCTCGGGGGGTCCACAGAGCAGCTGCCCTGTTAGGGTACTATCCCTGCCTTCGGACAGTAAGGATCGAAGTACACCCCAACTGAACTCGTCTGCAGATTGGTCATCGGCTCCCAGGCTGGCCAGACCCGGTCCGTGGACGGAGACAATCCCGGCATTGAACAGTGAAATATGGAGAGCGGTGGCGTCTGAAAACCCAATGACCGGTCGTCGGTCGAGCGAATCCCAGGGAATATCGGAGAGCAGTTGCGCCGTCCCGGAACCGCCTCTGGCGAACCAGACAGCGTCGATGTCCGGCGCGGTGAGGGCCCACAACAGATCACCCAGGCGGATATCCCGGGACCCAGCATAATAGCGATGCTGGTCGTAGACATGTGGCCCAAGAACATATTCCCAACCACAATCTCGCAGACGTGAAAGCGGAAAAGAAAGCTTTTCGGGATCGACCCGCCCAGCCGGAGCCACAACCGCGATCCTAGCTCCTTTCTCTAGCGATCTTGTAGTGTCTTCTGATCTCCGCTCAAGCATAGTACAACAGTCAAATATCTGCCCTGACAGCGCATCAACCGCCCTTCGCGGCCGCCAAGGGCGCGAGGACCAGGCTGATTCCGTCATCGGTTTTCTGGCACCCGCTCAATCCTTGGTAACGGCAATGGCGTCAACCTCAATCAACAGGTCCGGCCGGAACAACTCCTTGACTACCACTAATGTGCTTGCAGGCGGATGGTCACGATTGACATACGTGTCGCGGATATCGCGGATAAGTTGAAGCACGCTTGCATCGAGCAGGTAAAAGTTCAGTTTCACGACGTCATTGAATGATGCACCGGCTTCGTCAAGGCGTGCCTCTAAATTGGCGAACACCTGTTTAACTTGGGCAGCGAAATCGCCGGAACCCACTAGGTTGCCCGACGCGTCTAGAGCTGCCCCGAAATATAAAGCGTACGGCCACCGCGCACCTCTACAACTTGGGAGTAGCCCGCTGGCGTCCGATTAAGAAAACGGATCCGCGGCTCATTCATCGATTTATATGCAAATCTTTATCCAGTTACTCGCCCGTCTTACGGATAATGATGACCGCAGGATTTTTTCCAGGCCGGTACATAGATGCGCCGTAGCAAATGGCTGCGCTTTCCTTGCGTGCGTAACGGACTTCCGCTTGACCATCGCAGATGGATTCGTCCTCACCCTTATTGTGATAACATTTTTCATGGAGATTGGCGCTCCATAGTTCCATGTAGGAACAGTTCGCCGTCTTCGAGCTACCGGGAATCGTCACGTAACGATTTTCGGTAAGTGTGAGAAATGCCGTCTCTTCTGGAAGAGGAATCGGAGTCGCCCAATTTGGCGATAATTTAACCAGCTTCCGCTTAGTGAAATCGAAAGCTACCACCGTATCTCCGTCCGTACTGTTAAGATGTGAGTTGAAAAATGTAAGCCGCAGCGGTCCTTCGAACAGAAATTGTCGATCCTTGCCTGTCTGGGTCTGCAGGGGCTCGAAAGACGGAAATCCCGGGAGTCGACCAATTTCGGCGTCGCTCCCCGATTTTGAATCATGGAACCACATGACCCAATCCAGTGGGTCTGTCTGGTCTTTGCCTTTGCGCCAGAAGATTTCGCCAGATCCATCCGGAGCCTCGATCTTTTCAGGCGGCTGATCTTCGGCGCGGCTGGCTGCGTCGAGCGCTGTCCCGGTGGGATGCTGCGTCTGTTGGGTCTCAGGTGAGGGGGAGACTGAAGCGGACTCTTCCGCTGACGGTGTAGGAGATGGTGTCCCGGATTCCTGTTCTGGTTCTTCTGCGTTCGTGAAATAAGGCGAGCTTTTAGCGGACGTGTACCAGTCAGGGGCGTTATCGAGCCTCTTCAGGTTGGTCGCGCGCGGCTCAATACTCCAAAACTCGTGTTGGTCATTGCCCTTCTCGCGAGTGAACAGGATGGTCACTCCATTGGGCGAGAAAATCGGTTCGACATCCTGTCCAGAATTGTCGTTCGTCAATTGCCGCAGCAGCTTCCCGTCCTCGCGGTAGAGATAAAGATGGGAATGGCTCACGCCGGCTGCTTCTAAATAACGAATGGCAATGACCATCTCGGAATCGCCACGCGCGACAGGTACAAATGCTGTGGCCAAATAGCCAATAATTACGCTATTCAGCAAATTGAGTTTAAGGCGCATCTTCACCGCAAGCGTTTTCCAGCGACTAGAGGCAATCCGATACGAAGGCAGATCAACCGTCGAAGTACGCTAATGAATTGCGGCTTCGCCGTCGAATGTTTAAAAGAGATAAGGAACTAGCGCCGCGGTCCGGGCTCGATACTCCTCGTACGCCGAACCGAACGTCTCCCGCATGAAGCGTTCTTCAAGCGTAAGCTTGCGCCAAAAGGATCCGAAAGCGATAAACACTGCGAGTACCCCGCCCCAGTGGCCGATTACTATAGCGGTGCCCAAGAATGCCACCAGTATACCGGTGTAAATGGGGTGGCGCACCAATCGGTACGGTCCAGTACAAATCAGCTGGTGATCCTGCTTTACCTCAACCGTTCCACTCCAGTTGCGACCAAGATGTTGGCGAGCCCAGACGCTGAGACCTAAACCTGCAGCGATTAACATCGCTCCCAGCCAGTACTCATCAATTCCTTGGGGCAAAAAACGCCAAAATAGGAATCCACCTCCCGCGATCGGAGGGATGGAAAGCAGGAGCGACGCGATGACGATCGGTATGACATAGCTCGCGCGCGACCACTTCGACTCATGGCGTACGGCCGGCTTTACATCTGCTGCCGACAGTCGCCAATAGACCAACCACGCGATCCATAGAAGCAGCACGATCCCTGCGCGCGTAAGATACACCATGGGGTGGCACCCTATTCGGGACCAACTGACCTCGTCAACCGGGCAAATCCCTCCGGCTGAATCCAGGCCTTCAGCATGTTAGTACTATCCGGAGCACAGATGCCGCATCCTGCCCCAATGTGGTCCCGTTCAATCGCCCTAAATGGCTCTTTCCATTTCGTTCGTTTGAGCCTACTTGGTCGCAAAGCAAAACGGACCATATGCCGAAATTTCTATGTGCAGCCTGCGGGGTCCAATATCCCGAAAGCTCGATACCGCCAGCGCGATGTATTATCTGTGAGGACCCACGACAGTTCGTCCCAAAAACCGGCCAAGCCTGGACGACGCCGGAGAAATTAGGTGTTGATCACTTCAACGCGTTCCGAAAAATCCAACCCGATCTATTCGCGCTCTCGACCGTGCCGCGGTTCGGGATCGGACAACGCGCCTTCCTGATCATCGCTCCTTCCGGCAATGTACTTTGGGACTGCGTTAGCTTTCTGGACAGCGCCACCATCGATATCATTCGGTTGTTAGGTGGACTCAAGGCGATCGCCATTTCTCACCCACATTTCTACAGTGCGATTGCTACCTGGGGCCAAACGTTCGAGTGCCCGGTATTCGTTCACGACGCAGACCGGGAGTGGGTTACTGACCCTGACCCTAGTATTGCGTTGTGGTCGGGGGAAACGAAGGATCTCCTTCCTGGAGTCACCGTTCACCGCCTGGGCGGCCATTTCCCGGGAAGCACCGTTCTATATTGGGCCGATCGCCGGACCCTATTCCCTGGAGACACAATATTGGTAACGTTCGACCGGAAACTGGTGTCTTTCATGTGGTCGTATCCGAACAACCTCCCGTTACCGGCAGTCGAAGTCGAACGCATCGGAAGCCGTCTTAGGGCGCTCGATTTTGATTCTATCTATTCACCTTTTTGGGAGCGGGGTGAGATCGAACGGAACGCGAAAGCAGCGGTCGAACGATCGATACTCCGACAAATCAAGGGCCCAGAAGCGGCAAGCTGAAACTGGTCTAAGATTTTCGTTCTAAGGCCAGGCGAGCGCCGAAGAAGATAAAGACGCCTCCGGTGATTCGATTGAGCACAGTTGTCGTCTTGGGATGACGCAGCCAGCGCGCGATGGGTTGGGTTACGAAAACGAGTGCAGCGAACCAGAGGATGCCTTCGACAGCGTGGATTAGAGCGAGCAAAACACTAAATCCAACAATGTTCACATGACTCGGGATGAATTGTGGAAGGAACGTGACATAGAATACTCCAACCTTCGGGTTAAATAGATTTGTGAGGAGACCGCCAACGAACCAACGTAAGCTCCCGCGCGACGATGCCGCTTCCCCGGTCGAGTCTACTAAGACTGGTTTCTCGCGCTGGAACAGCAATCGGAGACCTAGATAAAACAGATAGATAGCGCCCGAGATTCTCACGATTTGATACGCGATGTTCGAGACTGCAAACACGGCGCCAAGACCTGCGGAAACTAGAAGGCCCCAGACCAGACAGCCGGTGCAAATGCCTAGCCCAGCGAACATGGCGCGTCTCGGGCCTTCGACCGTGGCCGTTCGTAACACGAGCAGCGTATCGAGTCCTGGCACAATCGTTAGAAGTCCGGCGGCGCCGGCGAACGCGAGCAAAGCGGTCCAAATGCTGAGATCGGGTGTCATGGTGAGGCAGTCTGAATAGCAAATGGCAGATAGCAAATAGCAAATCTTTCGGAGCCCTCTTGGTTCATTCCAACAGGCATACCAAGGACAAAGACGGGACCTGAACCAACGTTTCCTATCTTTGTGTTCTTTGAGATCTTCTGTGAAGGTAATTAATACTTTCGACTAGCAGTGAGTTCAGAACGAAAAAGAAGGCAGTCTCAGATTGGTATGGGCGATCTCTTTGCCGAGGCTGCTCCTGCAGTTGAAACGGAAAAATTGGCGGACGGCGCCTTTATCTTTCGAAGGCTTGCTGAAGAAAGCGCCGCGTCACTGGTGCGGCTGGTTTCGAGCATCGCGCAGGTTTCACCGTTTCGCCACATGGTTACACCCGGTGGGTATCGGATGTCCGTGGCGATGACGAACTGTGGGCTAGCCGGTTGGACGACCGATCGGCAAGGATATCGCTACTCGAAGATTGATCCCGAGACGGGCGCGGCCTGGCCGCCAATGCCGCCAGAATTTCAGCGGCTGGCTGAGACGGCCGCGGAGCGCGCCGGTTTCGCCGGCTTTAAACCGGACTCCTGTCTGATCAATCGTTATGAGCCCGGCGCAAAGCTGTCCTTGCATCACGATCGAGATGAGAAGTCTTACGAATTCCCGATTGTGTCGGTTTCTCTCGGGTTACCCGCAAAATTCCTTTTTGGCGGTCTGGTGCGCACTGAGCGTCCGCGACGGTTTCGGTTGGAAAACGGCGATGTCGTTGTTTGGGGCGGCCCATCTCGTTTAGCTTTCCATGGAGTTGATACGCTCGCAGATGGTGAGCATCCGTTGACTAGGCGGTTCCGGCTGAATCTGACTTTTCGGAAGGCCCTAGCCGGAGACTCGCCTGAGGCTCGCTCCGAATAATCGATAGCCGACAGCCAATAGCCAATATTGTGTTGCGCATGACTCATCGGCTATTGGCTATCGGCTATCGGCTATTGGGGAGCGAGCTTCAGGCGAGTCTCCGCTGGTAAACCAAGGTGGAATAGCGGGGTCGTCGAAGCCCTGCGATCCTGGCAGCAATGAAGACGGCAGTACTTGTTGACAGTGGTTTTGCTGGTTCGAGCCGGCAGAGCATCCCCCTTGTCCTTGAGCCGGCACGCAAGACCCGCCGCGCTGTAAGCCGTGAGGCACGAGCTGGTGGAAGCGGGCCAGCCCGAAAACCGAAGCCCGTTGTCGTACCGTTCTCTGTTTCGAAACCGGAACTAGAAGCTCCGGATGCGCCAATCCTCGTGCCGAAACCGATCGTCTCGGAATGGGTCGAATTTGGATTCGCGATGGTACTCGTAGCGTCGGGATTCACTCTGATACTCCTATCGGCGGCTGCCGCGGGGCAGATGTGAAGCGGCAAATGAAGCGGCGGCCAAACCCAAACTATGGCAACATAGCTCTAGCCAAACCGTTCCGATGATGCCCGTCCGGATATCTTTGTCGCTGATTAGGAAATACCCGATTCTAATCTGCGCCCTGCTGTTAGCGATTAATTCGGTCTCGGCCGGCCTTGATGAGTTGGACGAGACGGGAGCTAGCGGTTCTTCATCCGAAACCGGACAACGCGTGCGCGAGCTCGGACGCCCCCTTTACCGAACCTTCACCAGGAAAGACGAAGGAATCGTAAACAAAATCCTCACCGGCGTTCAGGACCCGCGTGGACTAATGATCTTCGGCAGTGTGAACTGTGTACTGGAATATGATGGCCAGCGCTGGACATCGATCCCGATACCGAACAGTGGATTTATTGAAAAGTTGGCCTGCGACAAGTCTGGGAAAATCTACGTCGGCGGTACGGGCGAGCTAGGCGCTTTAGTTCTGGAAGGCGGCGTTTACCGATATAAATCCTACACATCGCTCCTGCCCGCGTCAGCGCCGCGTCTTGGAGAGATCAGGGATATCGCTGTTCACGGTGATGACGTGTACTTCCTCTTCGAGAAAACCTTGCTCCGCTGGACGGGCCAACAGTTTTCTGTAATTCACCTTCCGTACGAAGTTGGGTGCTTATGGTATCTTTCATCCTTCTCTGGGCGCCTTTTTGTCCACGCTAAACATCAACCCTACTCTGAGGTAGTTGGGGATCATCTCGTGACATTCTTGGACGACCCCGCGCTGCGGGAAACGACGGTCACCGGCGCTATCGAGCTAGCAAAAGAGAAAGTCTTGCTGGTCACGAAAGAAAAAGGGCTCTTTCAGCTCCACGAGTCCTTGTCCTCAGTAGCTTCCGACTCCGCTAAAGCTTCGTCGGACCAGTTAGCGAAGGAGGATCAGGTCGTTCCATTTAAGACCGACGCGGACGATTTATTGACGCGGCAATCTTATGTCGAACACGCTATTCCCATAAACCGAGGTATTTTCGTAGTGGCGGTGGAAGGGCGCGGGCTGGTATTTCTCAATACCGATGGACGGATCCAGCAAACCTTCTTGGAAGAGGATGGTTTGCCGAGCGGAGCATTGTATGATCTGCGTCGTGACCGCGCCGGCGGTCTCTGGGTGTTCGGTGAAAATGGCCTGACCAGAGTCGATACTGATCGACGCATTTCGGTATTTGATCACGAGAACGGGCTACCCAAGGCCAATGTGGCCTCCACCATACGATTTGGCGGGTCGTTGTACGCGGTGACTGGGTATGGTCTCTACCGTTTGGAGTCTGGCGGGGGTGGGTTGGCTTCTTCACAATTCCGCAAGGTTCAGGGTGTGACCGATGAGCTATGGCATGTGTTTGCGGCTCCGCCTCACGGTTTGATTCTGACGGGAGACAACGGCGTGTATCTCTTCGATGGCAGCCGTTTCCAAGTCATATCGAACGTACCGTTTGCCTCCTCCATCGTGCGGTCAGCGAAGGATCCCGATCAATTCTTCTTGGGCGGCCACACAGGGTTGCGAGCGATCCGTTTCACTGACGGCCGTTGGGTCGACCAAGGAACCATGCCGCGCTTTGAACTGGAGGTAGAATCGGTCGTGGAGACTGCCAACGGCGATTTAATCGTCGAGAATGGGCTAGAAGGATTTTTCCGGATTAAGCTCGGTCCGGATCCGAAAATGCCGTTCAAAGACGCCCGCTGGGAGCCGCTACCCGATGCTCCGAAGCCAACCGTAAGCGGGATGTGCGGTGTGCAGCCGTGGGGCAATCTGTTTCTATTCAGCACGGACTGGAACGTATTCCTGTACCGGGACTCCGATCGCTCTTTTTGCCGGCCAGATCTTCTTCCGAAACAGATTATGGGCCGGGAAATTCATACCGTGCAGGCTAGCCCGTCTGATTCCGATCATCTCTGGCTGGAAACGATCATCGGAGAGCTTGGTTCGGTTCAAACCCAAGAGATTGGGCGATTGGACCCAGACGGAAATTATCACGCGCTCCCGCGTTCGATTTCATCGGTTCTTGGAGGAGTTAGATCCTTCTATGAGGAGTCTTTGCCAGGCGAATCGACCCTTTGGATATCGGGTGAGTACGGCGCAATTGCGCGGATTGACCTTGGGCGCCCACCTCAGCGTCACCCCATTAAGCTCTACTTGCGGGAGGCAACCACTGCCTCGGGTGAGCGCGTCAACCTGCCGCAATACGGAGCAGCTTTGGAATTACCTTTTGAGAAACAGGATCTCCGGCTCCGATTTGCAACGGACGATTATGACGGACCCGACGAAGTGCGTTATCGGACAAAACTAGAAGGTCTGAATGCCGATTGGACCTCTTTAATGGAGGAAGCAACCTGGCAATCGGGTTCCTTGAGTGAGGGGAGCTATCATTTGCACGTACTAGCCCGAAATAGCGAAGGCGTGGATAGCAACGAGGTTAGCGTTGCTATCACCATTTTCCCTCCCTGGTATCGCACTCCTTGGATGTACGCGGTTTATCTCGGTGGTGGTATTTTGTTGGTTTTCGGCCTCATCCGTTGGCGACTATGGCAAATGCGAGCCCGGGAAAAAGAGTTAGTTGCGGTGGTCGACCACAGGACCCGAGAGTTGCGCGAGAGCGAGGAGCGTTTGCGGCAGCACTATGAGGAGCTGCGCCAGAGCAAGAAGCGCCTGCAAGAAGCAAAGAATAACGCGGAAGCGGCCAACCGGGCCAAGACCGCCTTCCTGGCTAATATGAGTCATGAGGTGCGGACACCGCTGAACAGTATTTTGGGGTATGCCCAACTTCTTCTGCGGGGCTGCGAAAATATCAAAGACCCGCGGCCAAAATTACAGTCAATCATCGACAGCGGCACCCATCTGCTAGGAATGATGAATGAGTTGCTCGATCTGGCCCGGGTTGAATCGGGTAAGTTAGCGATCAACCCAGAGCCGCTTAATCTTCCGGCCTTTCTACAATCGTTAGTCGCTGAGTTTGAAATTCGCGCTCGCCAAAGCGGCTTGCATTTTGAATTCACCATGGACCAAAGCCTTCCGCAATGGATCGAAACCGATCCTCTCCGGCTCCGGCAGATCGTTTACAATCTCGTCGGGAATGCGTTTAAGTTTACGAGCGCCGGCTGTATCTCGCTGGAAGTAACTAGGGTTGACGTATCCTCTGCGGATCCGGTGGGGACGAACTCGTCCGTGGCCGGGACCGGTGCAATTCGGACGAGCGGAAGCTCGGCCCTATCGTTCCGAGACGCTAAACTGAGAGTAGTGGTTTCTGACACCGGAAGAGGAATTGCCGAGTCGGACCTGCCCCATTTGTTCAAGCCTTTCTACCAGGCCGTAAATCATGAGCAATGCACCGAAGGAATCGGTCTTGGACTTTATATTACCCATAAGATTGTCGACCTCCTGGGAGGCAAGATCAATGTGACCAGCCTGCTCGGACAGGGGAGCAAATTTTCAGTCGAGTTACCGCTCAGCCTGGTTACGAAGGCGGCGTCCACCTGTGACGGATCAAAGGTGGTCGGATACGAAGGAGCGGTTCGAGAGCTTTTGCTAGTCGATGATGATCCCTTGAATCGTGATGTACTGAAACAGTTTCTTGCCGAAGTCGGCTTTCGCGTCGAGGAGGCGGATTCGGGAAACGCGGCGCTCAGGATCATGCGTTCTGGCCGATTCGATGGCGTCATCAGTGATATTCGAATGAGCGGAAAAGACGGTCACGCTTTTTGTAGGGAAGTCCGATCGGATAAGGAGCTGGCCGGGATTATGATGATCGCCTCTTCGGCCAGTGTTTATGAGGGCGATCGTCAGGCTGCTGAGTCCGCCGGCTTCGACGATTTCCTGCCAAAACCGGTAAAGGAAGAGGAGCTTTTTCAAATCCTGGGGCAGCACTTGGGGATCAAGTGGATCCTCCGGCACGATGCAGGTAGTAATGGCTCACTCGCTAACCGTACGATCCAGCCTGACACCGGCGACATGCTGATGACTGGGCGTAAGGTTCCGGTCGACGAGTTGCAGGTTTTGCTCAAACTTGCCGGTGAGGGGGATGTGGTGGCTCTCCGCCAATCGCTTCAGAATCTCGTTGAGACTGATTCAGCGCACGCGCGGTTCGCGGAGCAACTGGCAGCGCTAGTGTCTGCGTATCGCATCGATGAGGTTGAAACCCTGCTTCAACAGATCTTGTGCGAAGCGACTGAAGCGGTTGCCGTGTCTACTTTTGGGAAGCGAGAGGGGTTCAGGAGTTCAGGAGTTGCGGGAGTTCAATAGATGCCGACGGTACTCAAAAGACTCAAGCTCGAAAAAAAGACTCCCATCCGGCCGGAGTGTTCGCACTTCGTCTCTCGTGGCATTCATAAGCTCCCGCAACTTCTGAACTCCTGACTTCGCTTACAAACAGAGCTCTCATGCGAAAACAACAAAAGCTACGTCGGGCAAGCCTGAACTCCTCGGTCTTTTCCCCATGAACACCGTGCTAGTCGTCGATGATGTTCCCACTAACGCTGATGTTGTGTTGAACCACCTGACCGCGGCCGGTTTTCGGGTTCTATATGCAGGAAGCGGCGTCCGGGCTCTCAAACAATTGGAGCACTCCGTTCCTGACCTCATCCTGCTGGATATAAAAATGCCCGAGTTAGATGGAATCGAGACCTGCCGGCTTATCAAGCAGCGCTCGGAATGGCGGCATATTCCGATCATTTTCATCACGGGTGCTGATGAGCTTTCTCAAAAGCTCGCCGCCTTCGAGGCGGGTGGAGTCGACTTTGTAACCAAGCCGATTCTTCCGGAAGAAGTGGAAGCGCGAGTCCGGACCCACTTACGTATCCGGGAACTGCAGAGCGAGTTGGAACAAAAGAATCAGGCTCTCAGCGAAGAAATCGAGCTGAGGTTAGACGCGGAAAAGCAGCTTGAAGCAAGACTTGATCAGGCGTTCGTGATTGCCAGTTACGATGGAGGAATCCATTTTTCGACCCGCCAGGCCGGCATTCTGCTGCAGGCGTTTTTCCCGGTCCCGTCAATAAAAGTGCTGCCGGAAGCCGTGCTTGGTTGGCTGGCATCGACCGACCGGCAGAGGCCGCTGCTGATCCACAATTCTCAAAAAGGGGACTTGCAGATTGATCACCTGGCGTCATCGGATCCCAGGCGTCTAGCTCTGTTGCGGCTAGAGCAGCGGAACAGTTGTTGGGGGCCGAAATCACTGCAGACACTTGGACTCACGCCGCGCGAAGCGGAGGTGCTCTATTGGATAACTGAGGGAAAAACCAACCCCGAAATCTCTACTATCTTGGATACAACGCTGCACACGATCAAAAAGCACAACAACAAGCTCTTCGCTAAACTCGGTGTGGAGACGCGCATGGCAGCAGCCCGATTGGCAATGAGTATTCTAACCGGCCCGGAGGGCGACGCCGAACTCGCCTGAAGCTCGTTCGGAATAGCAAATAGCAAATAGCAGATAGCAAATAGCAGATTGCGTGATGCACCGCCTACCGGCCAGTCCGCAGCGTCATTTGCTATTTGCTATTTGCTATTGGGCGAGCTTCGGGCGAGCCCCGGCGCGTTTGCGACTTTAGTCCTGCTAGAATATTCTAGCTGACGTGACCCCGGGCCGAATCATCAGCAAAGCGGGAGGAGAGCTGCCCTGCGGTTACTGGCAAAGTTTCCGCTGGATGCCTCATCCCGAGCTAGCGCCGCATATTCGCGGATATAGTGGATATTTCGAAAGCTCGTCTCAACGGGTGCGACGCCGCGAACTGCCTGCCGGTGAAGTGGCGTTGATCATTTCGCTGGGGCCCCAATGGCGTTCGATCGATCCGGTCACCGGGGCTTCAATTGGTACGCTACGAACGTTTATTGCCGGCCTGGATGATACGTATAGCCTAGTCGACTCAGAAACGTCTGGCGCTGCTATACAGGTCGATTTTACACCGATCGGCGCCCGTCAGCTGTTGCAACTTCCGATGCATTTGGTTTCAAAACGAACCACTGAGCTGACTGACTTGTTAGGCAGTGAAGCCGATCGTCTGGTCGAGCAGCTGGTTGAGACTCAGGATTGGCATGGTCGATTCCTGACGTTAGACAATTTCCTACTCTCAAGAATTCGGCGATATCAGCGGTCTACCAGAGAAATCGACTGGGCATGGCGGCAACTCGACCTCTCCCGAGGTTCTATTCGCGTCCAGCAGATTTCTGAGCAGTTAGGTTGGACTCGTAAACGGCTAGTTAAGGCTTTCCGTGATGAAATTGGTATACCTCCTAAAGTCCTGGCTAGGGTTTTGCGTTTTCGAAAGGCGTTAGCAGAGTTCAACGCACAAAAAATCAACGACTTTTCGCAACTAGCCGCGGAATGCGGGTATAGCGATCAGGCGCACATGATCCGCGATTTCAAAGATTTGTCCGGCTTGACCCCGGTGGAACTGGTCCGTGTGTATTCACCGGACGCGGGAACGATCGAGAGCCAGCCGAACTCGCCTGAAGCTCGTTCGGAATAGCAAATAGCAAATAGCAGATAGCAAATGGAGTCATGGACGACCCGTAGTCGTTCCGCGGCGCCATTTGCTATTTGCTATCTGCTATTTGCTATTGGGCGAGCATCTGGCGAGCCCCGCCTGGGGAAACATTTCTTCAATACGGGTGGTTGATGGGCTCTTAGCGTGTCCTGTCCATCAACCGTAACCAGAAAGAAATTACCTATGACTACTCCAATCAAAGAAGGAAGATCGACGATTATTCCGGCGATGCGATATCGAAATGCGCCGGCGGCAATAGAATGGCTCTGCCAGGCGTTTGGGTTCGAGAAGAACTTGGTTGTGCCCGGAGAAAACGGCACCATTGCTCATGCCCAACTCACGTTGGGTAGTGGGATGATGATGCTCGGCTCGATTCGTGATAACGATTTCGCGAAACAGGTCAAGCAACCGGATGAGATCGGTGGCGTCGAAACGCAGTATCCGTACGTGGTCGTAAAGGACGCGGATGCTCATTATGCTCGCGCGGTGGCTACGGGAGCCAAGATCGTCCGCGAGATAGAGGACGCCGGTTATGGTGGCCGCGGTTATGCCTGTCGTGATTTGGAGGGGCATCTATGGAGCTTCGGCAGCTATGATCCCTGGTCCGAATAAGCAACGCGGCGGCAGAACAGATTCTGCGGCCTACCGGTTATACCATTTCTCTGCCTGCGGTACCGGGTGTTGTTCAAGCCGATCCAACAATTCGTCCGGATCAGAGCCGGAGATCACCAACGATCGATGCACCTCAGAAACAAATCCGTCTCTCACGGCTCTGTCTGCCTGCGCAAGAAACGAGTCATAAAATCCCTCCACGTTCAGAAGAGCACAAGCCTTTCGATGCAACCCGAGCTGAGACCAAGTCACGGCTTCACTGAACTCTTCCCAGGTTCCAAATCCTCCAGGCAACGCAAGAAATGCCTCTGCGTGGCCCGCCATCGATTTCTTGCGTTCGTGCATTGAGTCCACAACGTGGAGCTCCGTGAGGTTCTGATGTGCTATTTCTTTTGCCGCCAAAGACTTTGGGATGAAGCCGATGACTCGTCCACCGGCGGAAAGGCAGGCATCCGCCAAGGCCCCCATCATTCCAACCTTGCCGCCCCCGTAAACCAGCGTCATTCCTCGAGCCGCCAGCAGAGAGCCAACCCGAATCGCAGCGGCTCGGTAGGCGGGATGAGTACCAAAATTGGAACCACAAAACACACAAAGTTTTTTCATCGGTTGAGGTTTGTCGGAGACGTAGTCGAGCGACTTTGTCAAAAGCTCGCTCTGTTCCCAAGGGACTTCAACACTGGGTGGGATCGCTGCCTGTCCGAGGTCGCTTCCTAAAAAGAGAGCTACGCTTTTAAAGCAGGCTATGCCGGATCCGGTGGCCGTCGGACGAGCCCTTTCCCGGTCAAGGCGCCGGCACACCTTGTCTCGCCGCTACCGGGGCGATTCCACCGTCGTCATTGCCACGCGCCCAAAGTCGACCTCGCAAGCGAAGCGCGCTCCACTGGGCAGATAACAGTTGACGTATATAAAGCTCAAAAAAAAGCCGGCCGCCGGATTTTGTCAGTAGAAAGGTTCCTCGATCAAGGCCGACACCGCACCCGTAAACTCGGAATAGGTGCTATCGGAGCCGCTGTTCATGCCTTTCATCGGGCTCCAGGAGCCATCGCGTGTCGGTGCTGCTTCATAACCGTGGGACACCAGTTTGTGATCCCCGTAGGTTAGTGTTCGACCTGCCAACTGTAACCGTCGGTGGGAGCCGCACTGTCAACGTACGCAGCCTTCCAAGACCAAACGTTTAGCTGGTCAAGGCTACTCCGGAATGCGCGCCACTTTTCTACAGACGGATGCAGAGCTATCGCTGACGCGGTTCCTTGTCCTCTTCCTGGCGTGGCTCTGAGTATAAGGTCGTCGCCGTCGCGGAGTTCCAGCGTGAACTTCGCGCCGAAGAAAGTACCGGTGCTGATCTTCAGATGGGTCGGGATCGAATCGCTCTTGGCAGTCGGGTCAGCGCTGCCGGCGCCGACAAACCAGCACGCACCTAGAACAACCAGTAGGGCTTGCGAGGCTCCCGAACCCCAGCTTAGCAAAGTTCGCATCAAATCTCGTTCGATAAATTTTGGTGTATCTAAATCGCTCCCGGTTGGCACGGCTATAAAGATTACGCTCCTACGGAGCTCTGATTAGTTCCTACGTCCGAAAGCCGCCCAGCCAAACTTGAGAAGAGGAAGGCCTGCGGACGCGAAGAGAGTGAGTTTGCTAGGGAGCTCCGGAGAACGCAGATCTGTTTCGGTGAGTTTCTGTGAAACGATGAACGATTTGTATTTCAGATATTCCGCGCACTCCGCGTCTGCGAATGATTCAAAGCCTCGCGGTACGCGTTTAAGCGCCTCGTTTTCCCCTAACACCAATCCCACGCGTCCAAGTCGATTGATCACCGATTTAAACTCCTTCCACTGGTCAGCAATCGCCTCTCGGATGCGGGTCAACCCGGGCTGATCGGGGTGATAGAATCCGAGCGCAATGAAAGACGCCTTCGGCTCTACATGAACATACAGTACTCCTGAACCTGGCTTCCCTCGGGTATTGAATACTGCTCCCAGATTTGTTTTGTAGGGTCTTTTGTCGGCACTAAAACGCGTATCCCGGTAGATTCGGAAAATCGCTTTCTTCGGTTCAGTCGAAAGCGGGATTTTTTTCTTGGCAAGTGCTGCCGACGTGGACCAAACCAGCTGGCGTAATTGCTCTTCGACCGTTTCTTTGTAGAAAACTTTGCGTTCGTTGAACCATTCGCGACGATTATTCTGCGCGAGCTCGCCGACGAAGCGCAGGGTCTCAGCTGAGAAACCGGTGAATTTCGGGGGGCTGGTTGCCATGGACTTTCTTCTCGACAATAAAAACAGGTGCGGCCGATGGTGAGCAACCGGAAAAATCGGTCTACCAGACAAAAGGAATGAGCCGGTAGCGGACGCGTCGAGCGTACTCGGGATAACCGTTCAATTCCCGTATCAAAGTCTGATCTTCCATCACAGTCCGGAAGACCAGAACCGTGTAAAGGATGAGTGAACCAATCACACCGTAAAAAGAGCCAAGCAATAGCGCCATCGACGGCATTAGCAGCATAGCGCCGGAGTAGAGCGGATGGCGAACGATGGAATACGGCCCAGTCGTGATCACTTTGTGCTCGCGTTCTTTTTGGATTCGTACGACCGGCGTCGCAAAAGTGTTTTCTTTAAAGGTCCGGTCAAAGATCCAGAAAGCAATGAGCATGGCGGCGCCGCCGACCCATTGGAGCCAAGCAGGCACTAGAGACCAATGGAACCGGCCTGCATCTAGCCCCATGAGAATTAAAAACGCCAGCCATAAAACAATCAAACTCCTGAGCAGGATCTTGTCCCAAAGAGGTTGATCAGGCGGTAGCCTCATCTTCATCCGCTCCTTGAGCAAAGCGGGATCGCGTTGGGCCAGCTTAAGGACGAGCAGCCACAAACACCCAAAAAACAAAATCATGAACACCCATCCAGCGAACCAGTTGAGGGTTCCGGCAGAGCCAAACAGAATGATTGCGAACAGGACGAATTCGATCACTAGCGCGATCGATACTTTGCTAGGCATATTGATGATCTTCTCGCGAGAGACGGCTGAATTGAATCTACATCACGCTCAGGATGGCCGCATCGACTGAGGCCCACCCGACGACTAACAACCGTTGAACCAAGAAGTACAGCAAAGATCTTTGGTTTGTTCTAGTATCCATGGTTCCCGTCCCGTCAGTTTCCTATGAAGATTGCTAGCCTCGAATTGTTCAAAGTACCGCCGCGTTGGTTGTTCCTTAAGATCTCGGCGGATGATGGTCTAGCTGGATGGGGCGAACCGATCGTTGAAGGCCGCGCGGACACTGTGGCCGCGGCGGTGACCGAACTTGGCCATTACTTAGTCGGACGAAATCCCGATCAAATCGAAGACCTCTGGCAAGTGCTTTACCGTGGAGGGTTTTATCGAGGTGGACCAGTGCTGATGAGTGCCGTGGCGGGGATAGATCAGGCGCTTTGGGATCTCAAAGGCAGAAGGTACGGTCTGAGTGTGCATCAGATGCTGGGGGGCAAAGTCAGGGACCGTATGCAGGTCTATGCCTGGGTTGGCGGTGACGAACCCGCGGAATTAGCCGCCGGCGCTAAAGAAAAACAATCGCTGGGTTACAGGGCGATTAAAATGAACGCCTCCGCCGAGTTTCATTATGTAGATTCACCGGGGAAATTGGACCAGGTGATTAAAGGCATCGCCTCGGTGAGAGAAGCGGTTGGCAACGACTTCGGGATCGCCGTCGATTTCCATGGCAGAATCCACCGGGCTATGGCGAAGACTTTGGTGCGGGAGCTCGATTTATTCAGGCTCATGTTTATCGAAGAGCCAGTGCTGTCGGAGCATTTGGAGGCTTTGATCGAGGTCGCTCGTCATACTTCTACGCCCATTGCGTTGGGTGAACGCCTTTATAGCCGTTGGGATTTCAAACGCTTTTTGCAGGCTGGTGTGATCGATATTATTCAGCCGGACGTTTCACATGCGGGCGGAATCACCGAAACTTACAAGATCGCTTCGATGGCGGAAGCCTACGATACCGCGGTGGCGCTTCATTGTCCTCTCGGACCGATTACACTCGCTGCCAGCCTTCAGCTTGATGGCTGTATTCCCAATGCCTTTATCCAGGAACAGAGCCTCGGTATCCACTATAACGTCGGCGCCGAGCTCAGCGATTACTTAGTTGATCCTTCAGTATTCAAATATTCGGACGGATACGTCTCTATTCCGGAAGGTCCGGGCCTGGGGATCGAAATTAACGAGGAGGCAGTGCGCGAGGCAGCCAAGAAAGGACACGACTGGAAAAATCCAGTTTGGAGAAATCGAGATGGCTCAGTTGCAGAGTGGTAGAGGAACGGAAAGTGCAGCTATTTGGCGTCGGGATTTGCCGCGTAGTATCTCCTCAGAACGAGCTCCTTGTCCCAGATTCCGACACGTGCTGCCGGTACCAAGTAATGCGCGTCGCAGGTCTTCTCCAGTTATTCCTAACGAGAATGCCTTTTCATAATGAACTAACGCCTCTGCTTCTAATCCTTGTGCGTCCCGAGCCCACGCTGCGAGATAATGAGCGACTGGGACGTTCGGCTCCCGACTCAGCCGGTCGTCTGCCAGGGTTTGGGCAAGAGCGTAATCTTTACCGGCTAAAGCGCTTCGCCCACAGCAAAAGGTAGCGGCTTATAGATCGAATGGGCCCTTTCGCTAGATCCGCTTCCAGGTGTTCTAGACCGCGCACGAACGTTTGTTCCGACAATAATCTCAAGGCAGAAAATGCTTTGGCCCGATAAGGCGACAGGTCGCTCAGCCAGCCCGTGGCGCCAACTTCTTCGTGACGCAAGTTAGCAAAGCCAGCATTCCGTAATTCGGTTTCGAGTGCGTGTATACGAGGATAACGAGCGAGCTCGAGTTCGATGGTTTCGGGCCAATAAATCGAGAGCGGTGTTCGCTTTCGAATGATCTCCTCCGAGTCGGTTGCGATGCAGAGGGTCCCGGTTTCCAAGAGGAGGCGATTGATCCCGCTAAAAACTCGGGCGCGATCTTGAAAATGATGGATCGCATCCACGTTGAAAACGAAATCGAATTGGACCCCGGTCAGGCCAGTGTCTTCCGCAGTAGCACAAATCCAGGCCACCACTGGTTCTTGAGAGCGTGCCTTATTCAGCATCTCGCTCGACGGGTCGATACCCCATGCGGAACAGCCGGTCTGCGATTGGATAGCACTGATGTGGTTGCCGGTGCCGCAGCCAAGTTCTAGGATGTTAGATCCAGCGTGGACGCCAGATCCAGAAATCAGTGCCGCTAGCAGTGGACGATGGAGGTTCCGCAGCCTAGCATAATCCGATGCGATGTGTTCGTCGTACCTCATTTTACTCAGGAGCTAGGAGCCATAATCTAGGAGCTAGGAGGTCACGGATCCAATTTCATCATCGATGATTCTTTCGATGTTCTGAAGGGCTGTCGGCCGTGGACCGATGTCTGCCAGGATCCAGCCCTTCTAGCTCCTAGATTCTAGCTCCTAGCTCCTATCCTAAGGCGTCGCCGTGGCGGTCCCGACCGGGACGGGCGGAGCCCACGGGCGCACCTCGACTTCAGAGCCATAGCGAATCGCTGGATGCGCTTCAGCAACCTTGGTGGCTTCGCTTAAATCACGGGCCTCAAGAAACAGAAGAGCGGTGACCTGCCACCCGTCGTTGGCTGAATTTCCTGATCCTCGATACTCGCTTTCTGGAGCCAGGATCCGCGGATCAAGCTTGTGACCAGCGGCATTCTGAGCTCTGGCCCAGGCGACCGTTTCTTCAGCCCGGCGCTGTTTATCCGACTCGCTGAGTTGCTGAGGAGCTTGGCGAAAAATAATAACGAATGTTTTCATAGCTGTAGCAGAAGGAATAGGATTGGCGGATTGGGCCAGTACGCCGACAACCCACAGACACACGGTTAGCGGCACTACCCAGCGAAAACAGCGCACAGACCGTGCCCGAATCCGCCGCCGCTTCGCTCCGGCGCGACCAGAGCATTCACATAGAGTCATGCGTGACCCTAGGGCAGAGAGGCCGGCAATAATTGTAAGAATTCGGCGTTTTAAGCGGGTCGCCGAAAGAAAGCCGAAGGTGCACTGCCGGTTGCCCGCCGAAATTCTTTGATGAAATGGGACTGGTCGAAATAACCAGACTCATGAGCCACCGTGGTAAGGTCAGCGCCGGTTGTCTGCAGTTGAGCTGCGCGCCGTAACCTTGCCAAGGAAGCGAATTTCTTCGGTGACACTCCGGTGATCCTTCTGAAACGGCGCTCCAGTGCGCTCTGACTTAATCCAATGTATCGAGCCAGGTCGTCGATTCGTCTCCGCGTGGTGCCGCGCTCCAACCAAGCGACGGCGGCGCTTATCAACGCATCGGGTGTAGAATCGCACAGACTGGCGAGTAAGAATTGCTCCACCAGCGCGATTCGACGCCAATGATTTTCTGCGGTATTCAGCTGTTCACTTAGCCGGCGGAGCTCATCCGGACGACCGATAAGTTCTGCCAAGCTCACCGTAGAACCAGCAACTTCATTGAGTGGCGATCGCAAGAAAGCGTGGGCCCCAACTGGTGTAAACATCGCCAGCAACACCGCATGCCCCAGGCGATGCTCATGGGTTCGTAAAACCTCGCGTGGGCCGGTAAAAGCCGCCAACGGCGCCAACTGGGTTCCATCGATTTGACAGGCTCCACGAAAAGAGAAAGCTGCCACCGCGTCGGTCTCCGGCAGGTGCGTATCGCGGTAGAGCGAAGGAAATTCGATCACCAGAAAGCGCCTAACGATAGGAGTGAGGGCGGGACAGGGAGTCTGCTGATAGGTGCGTAATAAACTCTGTGGAGCTGTCGACACGGGTTACCGATAGTTCAAAAGTCGGCGTTCATAAACTTACAACTCCGGCCACCGTTTGCTTTCAGTTCTAACCCGAGCAAGCGCGAGGAAGCGCTCAAATTTGGCGCGCACCAAGTCGTCGACTGTCGAACCGCCTCAGAGCAGCTGAAAGGTTCACTCGATCTTATTCTGGTCACGGCAAACTCGATTGGGAGGCCTACCTTGCTCTGCTTGCGCCGAAGGGAACACTTCATTTTGTCGGCGCCGTACCTCAACCGATTTCGGTTTCCGCGTTTACACTACTAGCTGGTCAGAAGTCGGTCTCCGGTTCACCGCTCGGCAGTCCGGCTACAACTCGCTCCATTGATCGAACGCTTCCCGATGTCGCAAGCGAATGAAGCGCTAGAACATTTGGAGGCTGGGAAAGCTCGATACCGCATTGTGCTAGAGAATGATTTGTAGGGACTCGTAACAACCTTCTTTGACACATCAGCTCGGCTAAATCGTCCGCCGGGCTGTTTCCTATCCGGCGCCCCAACCGTTAGTGACCAGTATCACTTACCAACTCTTAGGTAATCTGGAAAAGTTTCATTCTAATAACGAAAACTAACTCGAAATAAATCGGCTTAAAAGCTATTTCCATAATTTCAATAAAAGCGTCTGTTCTATCGAATTCCGAGAAGTACACTAGACCAATGTGATTACCATGCAGAATAGTTAAATACGATAAGTCGTTGATATTGAATTGGTTACGCTGTAGTACTAATTCTGGTTTTCAGCTCCGTCAACTCACGAAATCGTGCAAAACGCAGACGAGCTAGGGTCGTTTGGTGTTAGCATGCCGGAGTTATACAGAGAATGTGCTTCTATTATATTTATTCAGTTTGCTATAATCGCCGGCATGAACTTGTCCTCCTATGCCCGGGCGTTATTCGCCACGGGTTTTTTGACCGCTTTGCTAGGGCTATCAGCACTAGCAGCTACGCCTCCAGATCTCGGAATCAGCAAGTCTAAGGTTATTCTTGGACCTGTGACTTCCGGGGCTGGCGCGCGCGCAGACGGACATATCTTCTATGCTGGTGGTTATCTGCATAACCGCAAATCGGACGTAACCAATGAGGTTAAAAAGATTAACTTGCTCACTGGCACAATTACCAGTGTGGCTCCTATGCCCACGGCGCGAGCTGGGCTCGGCTTGGTTGAGCAAATCGCTGCTCTGCCGTCAGGGGCAGTAGATAATCTCTATGCTATTGGTGGAGTCGACGCTAAGGGCGACGTGTTGAACACGGTTGAAGTGTACAATTTTGCCACTAACACCTGGAGTGAGGCGGCGCCGTTGCCAACTGCGCGCGCTTTCTTGGCCGTCGTGGCCGGGACCGATGGGAATGTTTACGCGATTGGCGGGACCGATGGCAAAGACGTGCGGTCGACGGTGGAAGTCTATAATCCGGTCAAGGGTACCTGGTCGGAGTTTGCGCCCTTGAACGTCGCTCGATCACATTTATCGGCGGTGCTGGGACCGTTGGACATCATTTATGCAGCCGGTGGTATCGACTCGAGCGGTGATTATCTAAATTCTGTTGAAATCGCCGCGGTGGGGGGAACCGCGTGGGGGACCTTTGTTCCGATGAACATAGCGCGCGCAGATTTTGGGCTGGCTATGGCCGCAGACAGTTTCCTGCACGCGGTTGGTGGCAAGAACTCAACTGGAGATTTGGCATCGATCGAGGGATTCAACACGACGACTTTTGTTTGGACGGTTGAGCCGGAGTCTTTACCAAAGCCACAAACGGAGCTGGCCTCGGTGGACGGTCTCGACGGAAACGACTACTTCCTCGGCGGTGTCACCAAAGGAGCTGGGGTTCGCACACACGTGCTTGTAGGAACACCGCCCGCAGCGCCATCGCACAACGTGGTTTGGTTTTTGCATGACGTGGATGAACCTTTCATCAACGGCAACCGCTCGATGGATCTGGACGCTCCGCTAACGGCGAGTAGCTTACAGCTTAGCATCTTGAGCGGTACGAGTTGGTCCTCATTCCCGGCGGTCACCGGCACTATCGAAGCTGGTGGCACGGTTGAACTCACCTTCCCAGTCACCCTGGGGTTGGACCTGCTAACCACTTTCACGCTTACAGCCACGGACTTAGACGGGGGCTCTCCTCAAGTACTGGGTTCGACTACTCAGTTAATCGGGATAGGCTTGTTCGGTGGTTCGGTTCAAATTCCGATTTCAACGCCCCTTACTCTTAAAAACAAAGTCCTAGTGGTGACGATCTCCGACCTTCTTGGTCTTGATCTCAATCTGGACTTCTCGAGGTTCTACATCACTATCACTGGCGTGGACGGCACACCTTAAGCCTCCGTGTGGATCCGGCCTGATCCTTTGCATCAGATCGGCGAGTGACAGGTGCATTGCGGATTGAAAGATACCCCTGGCTTCTGACTAGCCAGGGGTTCTTTTTTGTGGCCTGAAGATTGCCTTGCGTTTTTCTCGATCTGCCCGAGTTTAGCGCTCCGATAGGTCTAGTTTAAATGCTCGGTGGATCGTCAGGTGGGGTTTCCTCAGTGGTGATTTGAAACCCGGTGTTCGGGAACGGCTAAGTGACTTGATACATCGTAACTGTAGATATGAAATTATTTGTTGGAAACCTCTCCTTCGCGACAGTAGAGGACGATCTGCGCGATTTGTTTTCGCAATATGGCACCGTAACCGACGTGTTTGTGGCAACCGACCGCGTTAGTGGACGCTCACGTGGCTTTGGCTTTATCACCATGGGGAATCAAGCCGAAGGTCAAGCGGCCATTGCCGCATTGGAGGGTCACTCACTCGATAATCGCACTTTGACCGTCAACGAAGCGCGCCCGAAAGAAGAGGGAAAACCGCGATCATTCGGCGGCAATAAGCGTCCGTTCAGCGAGCGCCGGCGCTAAGCCAGAGCGGGACGAACCGCCGAAGTCTCCCGGTTTGCGGAACCTTTTGGCGCGATTTAGAACCAGGTTATCCCGGTCGGAGGCCTGGTAAGTGGCAAGGGAGCCGTTCAGTTGGCAGGCGAGGTACGAACCTCGCCTGTTCTGCCAAAACGAAACGAAGTGTCTTAATCTTAACCTCAATCTATAGCGGTACCCACGACCCGATCTATGCCGACCGAGGACTCTATTGTCACTGAAGGAAAAATTGTTACGGTTCTGCCAGGAACGATGTTCCGCGTTGAACTCTCCAACCAGCATCTGGTTCTAGCCCATATCTCGGGCAAAATGCGAAAAAGGTTCATCCGGCTTACCGTCGGCGATCGGGTGAAACTAGAAATGTCACCGTACGACCTGGGCAAGGCGCGCATCGTTTACAGGTTGGGATAAGCCTCAAGGCTACGGCGCACAGCTCGAGTCGGGACTGGAGATTTAGTACCGCGTAAGGCGGGTCAACTGGCTCCCGATGGTCGCCTGGGACGCTGTTTCATCGAGATCGATTTGACAATCAACCGCCCGTGATGGCTCTTCGGTTCAACGGGCAACTTCGCCGCTCGTAACGCCTTAATAATCAAGGCTTCAACCGGCGCCTCGTCTAGCACGCTGGCATCGTGCACAACGATGTGGCGAGCCTTTTTTCCCTTGCCCTTCAATAGCTTGTCGGGGTCAAGCAGACCTGCGCCTTGTAAGAAGAATAAGCTGACCGACCGAGGAAATAATGCGATCGAAAAAATCGCGTCCGACGCCCGCTCGGTAGGTCCAAATCCGATGGCGAGTGCATTGTAGTTATCATAAACAAGCTCGAAAGCGCCCGGCAGGCGTCTACGCATTTTCGCGCGGATATCCTTAGCTAAAGCCGCAATCTCCGGCGTGTATTTCGCCAGGAATCCGGCGAGTTGGGTTTCAGGAGATTTGTCGTTCACCTGCAAGCCAGAATCTAGGAGTGAGGATGTGAGGCGCTGAACCGTATCTTCAACCAGGGCGTCAGTAAATCCCAGGAATCAACCGCTTTGTCCGGGCGGTGTACTCCGCATACTGAGCTCCTAACTTCGCGAGCAACGCCTTTTCCTCAACCGAGATCCGCAGTGCGTACGCGAGCAGCGTGCAGGCCACGATCAAAAAAAATCCAAGCCAGCTGAAGGTGAGGCAACCGACTCCAACCAGCGCTAACAATGACCCGGAGTAGGAAGGGTGGCGCACGAATCGATAGGGACCATCCTGAATGACCGTGTGCCCCTGTTGAATACCGACATCAACGGTGAAGAACTTTCCTAGATGCCGGATCGCCCAAATTCGCAGCGCTAGTCCAGTAGCCAGGAAGAAGCCACCCAGGCAGATGACGAATAAGCTCTGCGGCCACCTGAGGGCTGTTATCAGCGGGGCTAAAAGGAAGCCAAGGAAGCAACTGCCGGCGATCAGAATCCAGACGGCATACAAGGTTCCACGGTCAGCCGGCCTACCTTTTTCTTTTCCACGACGGGTAATCAAAAGGAAAAGCTCAAAGGCAAGATACCCTAAGCCGAGAATGCGTGCTATCCAGTAAAGCAAAGTGGGTTTGATTAACGTTGAAGCCGGTTCAAGTGTCAATGCCTACGCGCAAGCAGTCGTATTTGCGTGGCCCAACCAATCACTCCAGAATTTGTTTCCGGGGTCAAATTGTTGCTTCTCTTTGAGCCACGCGTCGAACTCGGGATAGCAGGTCCGCAGTTGCTGATCGGTCGCGTAACGATGATACGTCAGATAGTAGGTTCCGTCGTAAACGATTGCTAAATCGATCAGGCTCCGAAACTTATCGCTGGCAATCTTGAGCTCGGCTCGCCTAGTTTCTACAGACACTATCAGTAAGCGCGAAGCCCATGGGAGACGCTCCGATCATTACCCTGCTCACCGATTTTGGCATCGAAGACTATTATGTCGCAGCGATGAAGGGCGTTATTCTTGCCCGGTGTGGCCACGCCCGGTTGATTGACATCAGCCATACTATCGCGCCACAAAACGTTCTTTCCGCTGCGTACGTATTGCGGGGCGCATATGAGCAATTTCCTGCGGGAACCATTCATCTGGCGGTGGTTGATCCTGGTGTTGGATCAAGCCGGCGCGGTATAATTCTTCGAACTGATCGCTATCTATTTGTTGGGCCCGACAATGGGCTATTCTCATTAGTCATGCCGGAATCGATTGAATCTTTTGAGATTCAACCGTCGGCTCATTTGCCGGCCACGGTTAGTAACACTTTTCATGGGCGAGATATCTTTGCGCCGGTCGCCGCGGCGTTAGCTGCCGGTATCAAGCCGGAGGAGCTTGCCTCGGCCATTCGCGATCCGAAACGATTGGCGCTACTGGCTGAAGTTGCCGGTTCGAGAATTAAGTCCAAGATTGTCCATATCGACCGATTTGGTAATGGAGTGACTGGCATTGAGCGACGCCAACTCAATTTGGATTTGCTTCCTCGATCATTCGCAGTTCGCATCGGAGGTGCCCTGATTCATGGCCAAAGGCGTTTTTATTCGGAAGAGCCGGTCGTCTCCGGCGAACCTTTTGTGATCTGGGGGAGCCTGAACTTCCTGGAGATCTCGGTCGCGAATGATTCCGCGGCGGCGGTGCTGGGCTTGTGTTGTGGTCAGGAGCTTACGCTGGAGCTCGGGTAAACGATCCATTCCGGCCGCGACGCCTTGAGTTGCCCCACCTGGAGGGGAGCCGCTTCGTAACGTCGTAGTTCTATCAGATGGCAGCAGGCGGCTCCCGCGAATGACCCAGCGTAACGCTTTCACCCAGCGTTTCTGTTCTGGTTTCCGGTGGGCCCAATAGAGCTGCAGTACCCCGTGGCCGTTCCCGGGAGCCGCCTGCTGCCATCCGATAGAGCTGCCATGCTACAAAAAAGCGGCTCCCCTCCCGGCGCTCGGTTCCGCTCAACCCACGGCGGGTTTGCAACCCTTCTGGGTTCCTTTCTCATCCTTCAAGCGCTCTGGCGTTTCTGAGTTACTTGTCCTCGCCCTGAAACGTAGGCGTGTGGAGTCTGCTGAAGTGCTTGTGCGTCGACCAAAGACGGCAACAGCAGTACAGTTGCGATGCGAAGGGTTAATGAATCACCATGGCGATAGATTACGGCCGTCCACCGAAAGGCGGTTTCGCAAAACTGGTATCCGAACTTCTGGTCGCAGATCTAGGCGAAAGTCTCTACTTCTGGCGTGAGGCTCTCGGATTCGAAATCGCTTATCAGCGTCCGGAGGAGAAATTTGCGTATTTAGAGAGACCTGAGGGCGCACAAATCATGTTGTGCGAGCGATCCGAAGGCAGATGGGAAACCGCGCCTATGGAAAAGCCATATGGACGCGGTGTGATGTTTCAAGTTTACATCTCTTCAATCGATCCAATCATCGACCGCTTGAAGGACCTGCGACTGCCAATCTATGCCGGTCCGAGAGAAGTATGGAGAAGGTATGGTGACCGGAAAGGAGGTAGACGAGAGGTTATGGTTTTGGATCCTAATGGTTACCTCATCATGTTGGCTGAAGATCTCGGTGAGAGGCCCCTCTAAGCTCCTAGCTCCTCGATTCTGACTCCTGGCTCCTTCCCTTTCTCCTCCGATAGTAGCGCTTCGCCTTGGCTCGGCTGCCACAGTCATCCATGTCACACCAGCGGCGGCTATGGTTCTTGGTCAGATCGAGAAACAACCAGCCACAATCGTCGCCGGCACATTCCCGCACTTTGCTCAGAGATTCCTTTGACCCGAGTAACTCGGCAGCGGACCAGGCAACCGGTCCCAACAAACGTGCCTCGTCCAACATGCAACCGGTTCGCACACAGACCAAACGTTCTCCTTGAGCACCGATTTGTAACGTGATCGGCGTACGAGCGAGCAAGGCATTTACCACTTCTAAATCGCATTTTGATGGTCCGCGGCCCTGACTAACGTCGCAGAAGGTTCGGTAGAGCGCTTCCCGGAAATCTACGGCTAGATGAAGGAGGCGCTCTCCTTGCGCAGGTACCATTGTGCCTTGACGCAGCATCTCCTGGCTCGCGGCGTTGTCCAGGATAGCGGCTCCACGACACCAAGAGACAAGATCTTGGAAGGCTCCAAACTTTTCGCGCGGCTCCAGGCCTCGATGATTGGAGACCGTGTTGGTGAAGTCGAGGCAGAGTGTTCCGCCGATCCAGCCAAACGCAGGCTCATTTCTTTCCATACTTACCACCAAAATAGCACTTGCATGGTAAGAAACAATGGAATAGATATCACCATCTAGATTGGTTTTAGAAGGTAATAAAATGAAGACACTCCAGTTTACTAATGGAACCGACCCCAGCGTCGCTGAAATGCTGTCTCCCTTTAGCGGGCAACCCGTACATGTCCACCAGGCTCGAATGTCGAATTTCGCCAGGAGGATCGTTCTTTTCGCCAGTGAAGACGCCCAAGTGATGAAGGTCCCACAACTCGGATACACGCTTGAGACGCTGGCGTTCGGCGTGTGTGGAATTGCCTCGTTCGCGTTGATTCTAATGTTGCTTTTGAAGGTTAGTTAAGTTGAAGTCGTCGCTTTCAAGTTGACCGAGAAAAGAGTTGATAAGAGGTGAGGTTAGATAAAACGTCGAGTCCCCGAGCGTCCGATGAGCAGAAACCCGTTTAGCCATATTGATTTGCGCGTGCGCAGCTTCGCCAAAGTGACCGATTTCTATCGGGCCCTTCTCCCTGAGCTTGGATTTACGGTGTGGTGGGGGGAAGATGGGGGAGAATGGAGAGGCGCGTCCACCGGTGAATCCTTTCCGGGAAAGGCTTTCTTTGGTTTTACAGAAAATCCGGCGCATCAGCCGAATGCGACTTGTATCGCGTTCTGGGTGGACTCACGTGAAGAGGTTGATCGAATTGGGGAAGTAGTTCGCAGGGTTGGAGGAGAGAATATCGAGGGCCCTTCTATTACGCCCGAGTACAGCGACGATTATTACGCGGTGTTCTTCCAGGATCCAGACGGTAACCGTCTCGAGGTCGTCCATCGAACCAGGTGAACCGGTTTAAGGAGCCGTCCGGTGGACCGGGCTGGCTAGCAATTCGTTTTTCAGCGCCTGAGTTATAAAGCTTACCGTCAGGGAACGCAGCGGTGTGCCGGAGGCTGCGTGGTTCAAAAATGCAGGCGCATTTTCAGTCGAAGCAGGCTAAAGATTGGCATACCGCCACGTGAAAAACATCCCCCAAAATGCGTTGCTGATGGCGATGCTTCTAACCTCGTGCACCGAGTTATCGCCTCTCTCGTCCCTATTGCCCCCGTCCCCGAAACAATACGGCAACAACGATTACGCGGTCGGGGAAGCAAAACCGTATTCGCAGGAAGTGAAATTAGCGCAGAAACGGTTAGCGAATTTTATCCGGCGAGCGGACCCGAAGCAAAGACTGCTGCTTGATCAGAATCCCTATGTGGCTGTGCAGGCCAACGAACTGCTGGCCGGAGAAGTCTGGCCGTTGTTGAGGGAATTGAGCTCAGGACGAGTTCGAACGATGGACTACGTCCAGGACTTCCAAAATCAACCGAATTACCCGGTGGAATTCTTGCTGCTTTTCGATCAACGGACCGGACATCTCGTTCGGTCCGATGGTGTACTGATTATGGACGAGCCTCAGAGGGGTTCGGTGGCCGATTTTGCCGGGACCAGAGCGATATACGCTGGAACCGGATGGTGGTAACTCAGTTACGAGTTATAAGTTATAAGTTATAAGTTATAAGTTTTAGGTTTTAGGTTGGGGGAGATTGTCTCTCGAAAAATCGAAGAGTCCCACGAGCCGTGAGCGGCGTGGGACTCAAGACGCCTAGGAGCCTTAGATTTTAGGTTTGAGTCTGTTGAAGTGGAAGATCCGTATGACCCAATCTGCAACTTATAACCTAGAACCTAAAACTTCTAACTGTTCCTCGGACTGAGCCTTAGTGAGTTCCCTAGACTGCTGACGGAACCGATTAACCGCGTTCAAATACGCGCGGGCGCTTGCATCGATGACATCGGTACTCGCCCCTTTTCCGGTAACGAGCCTACCTTCCCCGAAATCGCATTTCACGGTTACCTCTCCAAGCGCGTCCTTTCCGCCGGACATCGACTGCACGAAATATTCGACCAAATGACCGCTCTGGTGAAGGATCCGATCGATCGTTTTCATGGCGGCGTCGACCGCGCCGTTTCCAGGAGCAGAATCTTGCAGCAACTCATCACCTCTTCGCAGTCGCACCGTGGCAGTTGGCACCGTGCTCGTACCGGAAGTGATGTGGAGATATTCGAGCTGCCAGGTCTCACCAGATGACCCGAACGAGTCGTCGATCAACGCTGCTAAATCCTCGTCGTAAACAAATTTCTTTTTGTCACCGATCTCTTTGAAACGAACAAAGAGACGATTGATCTCCTCGTCGCTCAGCCGGTATCCCAGGTGCTCGAGCCGTTTTACCATGGCATGGCGGCCACTGTGCTTGGTCAGCGGAAGTTCGGACTCACCCCAGCCGACATCTTGCGGGTTCATGATTTCGTAGGTCTCTCGATGTTTCAGGATCCCGTCTTGATGGATACCGGCTCCATGAGCGAAAGCGTTCTCACCCACGATCGCTTTACTCCTGGCTACCGCGAGCCCGCACATGCGGCTGACCAATCGCGAGGTCTTGACGATCTCCTGATAATTCAAATCGGTGTGATAACCGCCGTAGAAGTCTTTTCTGGTTTTTAACGCCATCACGACTTCTTCGAGAGCAACGTTACCGGCCCGCTCACCAATGCCATTGATGGTCCCCTCGACTTGACGAGCGCCGGCCCGAATCGCTGCTAGCGAATTTGCGACCGATAAACCCAGGTCGTCATGGCAATGCACACTGATAATCGCCTCATCGATATTACGGACGTTGTTTTTCAAGTACTGGATTAACGCCGCAAATTGCTCTGGGATGGCATAGCCCACGGTATCCGGAATGTTGACCGTGGTAGCGCCCGCTTCGATTGCAGCCTGAAGTACTTTGGCCAAAAACTCCGGCTCGGTTCGAGAAGCGTCTTCCGGAGAAAACTCGACGTCTTTGACCAAGGCTTTTGCCCGTTTAACTCCTTCCACGGCTAGCCGAACCACCTCTTCATCCACTTTTTTGAGCTTATGATCGCGGTGGATCTTTGAGGTGGCGAGAAAGACGTGAATGCGGGCTCGATCGCCAGCCGGTTTCACTGCGGCTCCGGCGGCATCGATGTCCGCGGGGGTACATCGGGCAAGCCCGGCGATGATCGGGCCGCGTATCTCGGTAGCAATCTGTTCAACGGATGCGAAATCGCCGTCGCTGATAACGGGAAACCCGGCCTCAATAATGTCGACATTGAGACGCTGCAGTTGTCGGGCGACCTCCAGCTTCTCGCGGAGGTTCATCGAGGCTCCGGGACACTGTTCTCCGTCGCGTAACGTAGTATCGAAGACAAAAATCTTTTCGGACATAAAGGCTTTCAGTTCGGTTGAGGATTTGGTGGGCGATACCAGGATGTCGACGTTGTCGCCACCACCGACAAAACGTGACCAAAAACTAACGACCTAGAGAGTGTGGGGAAGAGAGTAATTTGGGGCGCCACTCCCGAGCAGGAGGAGCTCAAGGCTAAGAAGCTGAGCGATGAAGCGCATGTGCCGGACACGCTACAAAGCAATTACAAGTTTGCAAGCGAGAATTCAGAACCAATTTCACCACAAAGACACAAAGGACCGGAAGGGAGAAACACCGACGTTGTCTTTTGCTTGGATTTTCGTTCCGATGCCACCCAGGATCGGCGGACCAATAGCAGTCACCAATCGTCTTTCACCTTCGATCTCTTGTCCTTGGTGGTCTTTGTGGTGAAATCTTCTGCTACCGGCATTCCGGGCATTTCCCGAAAAACTCGAGAGAATGCCGGACATCGGTAAAGCCGTAACGTTTTCCAATGGCCTGTTCTACTTTCTCCACCGGACACGAATCGACCATCAAGGTCACCCGGCCGCATTGGGTGCAAATCAAATGATCATAATGCTGCTGAGGATCCAGCAACTCGAAATAGCTGCACGAACGATTCAGATGGACGCGTTGCGCAACCCGTAGCTCCTCTAAGACGGTCATCACCCGGAAAACCGTCGCATAATCGGGAGTAACACCGTCGACCACCGAGCGATGTTGAATCTCCTCGAGCGATAAGGGCTCTGTCGCGTTGAGCAGCGTCTCCAAGATCTTCTGGCGACCTTTTGTCACCCGTAGTCCGCGTGAACGAAGCAGTACAATGATGGCTTCAAGACTCAACTCGGAGATCGGGGAATGAGGGTCGTGTCCCATCTCGCTTAATGTAACCGCATCTGCAGTTGTGGTGCAGGGAAAAAGTGAAAGGTGAAAGGTGATAAGCGGCGTCGCCACCCAGATCGGCCCGTCGCACTCGGTGTTGCAACTCGTGCGGCTCCGAATGTCGAGCGGCTCTACCTTTCACTTTTCACTTGTCACCTGTCACCTGTCATTCTTCCACCACTCCCGGCAGCAGCTTGTCCAGCTCCGCTCGGACGCTACTGAAACTGACGCGTTCTCTGGCCCGATTCAGCATCGAATCGACCACGCGATTGTACTCAGCGTCGGCACTAAGCAGCCGGAGCATGCGGTCGAGCAAAGCGTCAAAGCTTTGTCCATCGCTCACCAGCTCCGGAACAATCTCTCGTTCGATGGCGCCGTTTCCACCAATCGTGGGAATGCCGCATAGGAGCGCATCGCCTGCGACTTGTCCCGGCACCCGGCTCTGATCGAATTGGAGCACCAATCGATGATGGCGTAATACCTGCGTGTACTCAAAGTAAGGCATTGGTGATAGCACCCTGAGTTGATCGGCAGGAAACCGGAGCGCAGACAACAGTTTCTTCGACCCGAGTGAACCTTTGTCGACCACGGTGACCGGGTGAGAAGTCTTTCTGGCGCCCGCCAATGCTAGCAAATGGTTTCGAGAAGGAACGTCAAATTCTCGAGTTCCGATAAAGATACCAGCCCGCTTTTCCACTGGTAATGACAGATTCCAATTTGGTTCATCGATAGGGTAAGGGGTTGGTAAATAGGATACCTTGCGCGATACAGATCGGTAGAGAGGAACAAGGTCCGGTGTACTGGAAAGACAAAGATCAGCGTTTGCAGCAATCTCGCAGAAAGTATCGAGTATTCTGACGTCTCCGAGTTGATCGGCGATTTGGTGGGTTCCAGATTCCTTAAACGAGATCGCAACCACACATCCGTGCGCTTTCAACGTCGCAAATGCAGACCGGGCGGCTTTCAGGTTTCCTCGTAGAAGCAATAAGACGTTTCGATGTTGTCCGGCCAAGGTGGTTGTTCGGTAAAATCCGCCGTTGGTACACGCTGCGTACGCGTGATAATTCAGCGGCGGATGGCCGTTGAAACTCGGCTCAGGTAGAGCCGTCCTAAACGGTTGGTCTGGATCCCGACCCAAAGGATTTAAAACCGCTAAACCGGGTAAAAAAGCGAAGTTCACATTTTAAGATCCACTGATTACGCGATTACGAGAGAGTTACGCAGGCCGTGTTCATTGCACCGGCGATATTAGATCTTTAAACGTAATCTGTGGAGCTTATGTCTCGATCTCGGTTAGAACTCACCGCTATTGGCAGCGCCGGTCTGCGGAACGATCAAAACCGGGCAACGCGCGCGTCCCAGGATGCCCTCGGTCACGCCGCCCTCGAAGAGATGGTAAAACGCCCCGTGATGGTGAGACCCAATAACAATGAGATCGACCCGCCCGCTTTCTGCTTTGGCTAGGATCTGCTCAACTGGCGGGCCGTGAAGCTCAATCGTGGTTGATGTCAGACCGACCGACGTAACCAATTCTTCGAGCTCGGCGAGCTTCTTTTTCCTTGCCTCGGTAACCTCGGGCTCGTCTCGGACTGGTGGTGGGACCAGGTTCGGTCCGGCGCCAAAATCGATGATCTCCGGGGCGGGCTCGGTCCATTCGACGTGCATCAGCGTGATATGGCTCTGAAAAGGTTTAGCCAAATAAACCGCCGCCTTTACTACTTTGAGAGTCACATCCGAAAAATCGACCGGCACCAGAATTGATTTCATTTCTTTCCTAGCTTCTTGCCGATCGCAATTTAACCGCGGAGTGGTTCAACATCGCAAAGAAATAAATTTATGGAGAGGCCAGGGGACCAGTAAAGCCCGACGTCGCGACGGGGCGAAGCAAATTGGTTGACGCAGCGGATAGAGCAAGTCCGACTACGCCCTGTCGCCTGAAGCTCCCGGAGGCTTCCGCCGTCGCCGATCGAGTATGGTTTACAGAACGGTGGGGAAACGGCTATGGCGGACAGGTCGTCGGACAGACTTCGCCCCTTATTTGAGCAGTCACGCACGGGGCTCCGGCCGAAGCTGGCTTGCCAGACGTAGCCTCCCGGAGTAGCAGACGACGGGGCGAAGTCTGGACTTCTGCCCATAAATCAAAGAATCTCTTCTATGGACGACCTTTTCGCAGAAGCGGGGTCGGCTTCCGCCGATCCTGTACAAGCCAACGCCCCTCTGGCGGCTCGAATGCGTCCACAGTCACTCGAAGAATTTGTTGGTCAAGAGCACATCCTCGGTCCGGGCAAACTCTTACGGCGAGCGATTGAATCGGATCGGTTAACCTCGATTATCCTTTATGGACCGCCGGGCGTCGGCAAAACCAGTCTGGCCCAAGTTATTGCCAAAACGACGAGCAGCCACTTTGAGCGTCTCAGCGGAGTCGAAAGCAGCGTAGCTGATATTCGAAAAACGGTGGCAGCGGCTAGCCTCCGATTGAAGACCAGGGGAGCGCGCACCATTTTGTTTGTGGACGAGATCCATCGGTTTAACAAAGCGCAACAGGACGTGTTGCTGCCGGACGTCGAGAGCGGTGTTATTCGGTTGATCGGCGCTACCACTCACAACCCGTTTTTTTACGTCAATAGTCCGTTAGTTTCTCGATCACAGACCTTTCAGTTGGAGCCACTGTCTACCGAAGCGGTTACCGAGCTGATGCGGCGAGCAGCGCAGGACTCCGAGCGGGGCCTGGGAAAAATGAAGTTGGATATTGATCCGGATGCGCTCGGTTTCCTGGCGGCAACCAGCGAGGGCGATGGACGCCGGGCGTTGAACGCGTTGGAGATCGCGGCTTTAACGGCGCCGCGAGCTGGTGATGGTTCAGTTCATATCACGCGGGCAATCGCTGCCGAATGTATCCAGAAGAAATCGATTCTTTATGACGCTGATGAGAATGAACATTACGACACCATCAGCGCTTTTATAAAGAGTATGCGCGGGTCTGACCCGGATGCGGCTTTGTATTGGTTAGCAAAGATGTTGTATGGCGGTGAAGATCCTCGGTTCATTGCTCGCCGGATCGTGATAGCGGCGAGTGAAGATGTTGGGATGGCGGATTCGCAGGCCTTGATGGTGGCGGTCGCAGCTCAGCAAGCGGTGGAATTCGTCGGGATGCCGGAAGCAAGAATACCGTTGGCTCACGCCGCGGTTTATGTGGCGACCGCCCCGAAAAGCAACCGCTCTTTTGTGGGACTGGAGCATGCGACTGAAGACATCAAGCACGGGAGGGTTCTGGCTGTGCCCAAGTATTTACGTGGCTCCGGTTCAAAGCTCCTGGGCGGAGGGGACGACTACAAATACGCTCACGACTACGACGAGGGATACGTTCCGCAAGCCTATTTACCCGAGGGCCGCCGTTATTATGAGCCCAGCGAAATCGGCTTTGAGCGCAAAATCAAAGAGCGCCTGAATCACTGGCGACAGTTGTTCGAACAGTCCCACCCGAACTCGCCTGAGGCTCGTTCGGTTGACAGATGACAAATAACAGATGACAAAATGACAAATTCCCTGGCGGACCGGCTCTTTAATTTGTCATCTAGTATCTGTCATTTGTCATTCGGACGAGCCTCAGGCGAGTCCGTCAGGCCTTTGTCGCTACTGTGGCTTCGTCGCTTTTGCGCTTCTTCTCGATGAAACCGGAAATAAAAATGCAGATCTCGTAGAGCACGTACATGGGCGCGCCCATGATCGCCATGGAAACGATGTCGGGTGTTGGCGCTAGGAAGATTGCGGCACAGAATATTAGCACGAATGCGTAAGCCCGGGTTCTGCGAAGCAGAGAGGTGGATATGAGTCCGAGACGGACCAGGACTAAGACCAGAACGGGTAGCTCAAAGGCAATCCCGAATCCAACACAGCACTGGGTCACAAACGAAAAATATTCGCGGACATTCCACGTCGGTGTCCAGTGCATCGCCAGGGCGTCGTGAAAGAAGAAACGCAATGTCGGGGGTAGAACGAAGAAATAGGAGAAGGTGACCCCGCCGAGAAAAAGTCCGAAACCGACAAGCACAGCAGGCAGCATGGCCCGCTTTTCTTGCGGGGTGAGAGCGGGTAGGACGAAGGTCCCCGCAAAATAGATCAGGAATGGAAACGCCAACACGATGCCCGCATAAAAAGCCAGCTGTAACGAGATCGTCATCGAGTCTGCCACCCCGAATGCGGCCAGACTTTTTAAGAGATTAGGATCCAGAGCTTGCAACGGAAGCTGCAAAATCAGGGCTAGCTGGGTTCGAAAGGCGAAGGCCAGCATCATCGCCACGCCCAGCGCGATGGCCATCTTGACAATGACCCAGCGCAAGTCCTCAAGGTGGTCAAGGAACGGCTTAACTGCATCCGGGTCTTCGCCTTCGCGGAATTTAAAAAGGTTCGAAAGCTTCATTCGAGCTAATCAAGTGTGACTGAGACCATAACCACAACGGGTTGACGCCGCAACGAACGGAACTGATCGCGATTGTGTCATGGCGTACCTATAAACATTTAGCACCTAACGGAGCAGGAAAGCCTGTGCAAATACGCTCGACGCCCCGGATGATCGGGAGCTCATCCCTACCGAACCATTCCGGTGGCTACCATTCTCGCAAACAGCGCCAACGTATTGGCATCTTGAATGGTGCTCGTGGCGATCATCGAACGCAATTCATCGAGGTCAAACTCGCGATGTTCCGAAATCGCTTCCGCGCGTTCGGGCCGGAAGCCGACCTCATTCTTGCGAACGGGTTTGGCCATAAAGAGATGGTTTTCTTCATCTGTAAAACCTTGAGAAGGGAAATAGTGCCCGAGGTAGGTCAGAGCGCCCTCCGCAGCCAGCTCGTAGCCGGCTTCTTCGGCCAATTCGCGTAGGACCGTGTGCCGTAACTGTTCGGGACTTGGAGCCACGGTTTCATCGACTTGCCCGGCGGGAAACTCCCAGAGCCAGCGCCGGACCGGGATCCGAGCCTGATGAATCAGCACAAACCGGCCTTCCACGGTGACCGGTGCAACCACGACCGCTTTCTTTCGACCGACTACCGTCCAACGACGGGGTTGCTCTTCACCGGGAATCACGACGGTTTCATCCCGAACTTCAATGTGAGGGTTACGAAACAGAACTTTGCTGTCGGAAACGACCCAGTCGTTTTCGTCATTCACGAAGCCTTGCGTCCCATGCTTCAAGCTCGGCTGCAACATTTTTTGCCGACGGAGCGCCAATTGCTACCCGTTTCGTCATCGCGGTATCGAGCTGAAAAACCTGGTAGAGATCAGGCTCAAATCGATCGCTGAACCGGCGGAATTCTTCCAGGGAAAGCTCAGGTAAAGCCCGCTGTTGTTTCTGCGAGTAGGCTACCAGGCCGCCAATGGCTTCGTGCGCTTGCCGGAACGGCACTCCGCGCAATACCAGGTAATCGGCTAAATCAGTCGCTAACAACGCCGGATCACTGGCCGCTTGTTGCATCGCTCCAGCGTCAAATTCCAGCTCGCGAATCATCCCCGAGTAAACCTCCAATACGAGCTTAACTTGGTCGATTGAATCGAATACGGCCTCTTTATCCTCTTGCAGATCCCGATTGTATGTCATCGGCAACCCCTTCACGACCGTCAAAAGAGTGACCAAATTCCCTATCAGACGTCCGGTCTTGCCTCGGGTTAGCTCACATACATCCGGATTCTTTTTCTGGGGCATCAAACTAGAACCGGTGCTGTAAGCATCGCTGATCTTCACAAACTTAAATTCGGAGGACGCAAACAGGATCAAATCCTCGCTTAGCCGAGAAAGATGGATTCCGGTCAGAGCCAATACGAAAAGCATCTCCGCCACAAAATCTCGGTCGCTTACCGCGTCCATGCTGTTGCGAGTCACCTCCGGGAAATCTAAGACTTGGGCAACATAGGCGCGATCAACGGGGATAGTCGAACCGGCAATTGCCCCGGAACCGAGCGGCATCCGATTAATCCGCCGGCGAGCGTCGGCTAATCGTTCCTTGTCGCGCTCGATCATTTCCACATAAGCGAGAAAATGATGCGCTAGCAATACCGGTTGGGCACGCTGCAGGTGCGTGTAGCCGGGTAATACCGCGCCGGGATATTTTCGACTGAGCTCAACCAGAGCGCGTTGGAAATCGATTAACAAGGCGCGAATCTCAGTACACTCGTTTCGAAGATAGAGCCGCAGATCAAGCGCCACCTGATCGTTTCGGCTCCGTGCGGTATGGAGCTTAGCGCCGGCCGGACCGATTCGCTTAGTCAGCTCCGCCTCGACATTCATATGAACGTCTTCCAGCTCAGGTCGAAACTGGAAGGTGCCGGCAACGATTTCTTTCTCGATGGCTGATAAACCGGCTTCGATTTGGCCAAGTTCGTCCTCGGTCAGCAACCCGGCTTTGCGCAATGCTTTCGCGTGCGCGATCGAGCCCTGGATATCAAACCTGAACAGACGCCAATCGAATGAGACGGACTCAGACAAGCGTTGCATGCTTGCCGCCGTCTCTTGTTGAAAACGTCCTCTTAACATGAGGGACGAACCTAAACTGGGGTGGGGGGCGAGCCTAGATTTTTTTAAGCTTTACGGGGACGAAACCTCGCCCAAGCCAAACGCCGCGTGGATAATACCGGCCCCTTCGTCGACCCGGTCCTCGTCCACAATCACCGAGATCTTGATTTCGGAAGTCGAGATCATCTGAATATTGATGCTGGCTTGCCCCAGCACTTCGAACATCTTGGCAGCGACGCCGGAGTGCGATCGCATCCCGATGCCGATGACGCTCAGTTTAGCGATACCGTCCACGGCTTTGAATCCTTTCGCCCCAATTTCCGCGACGACCGGAGCCAGACAGCGTTCGATCTTAGGCAACTCATCCGCGTGGATCGTAAACGTTATGTCCGTGGTCCCCTCTGCGGAAACGTTCTGTACGATCATGTCGACGTTCAGATTGGCTGCGGCGATAGCGTTAAAAACCTTCGACGCGGTGCCAGGCCGGTCCGGGACCTGGCTGACCGTCACCTTAGCTTGGCGCCGATCCAGGGTGATCCCTCGGATCACCACTTTTTCCATACCGGCAGTTTCTTCTTTCACGATTGTTCCAGGCTCATGGTTAAAGCTGCTACGAACCTCAAAAACGACTGCGAATTTTTTGGCGAACTCGACGGCTCGCGATTGCATGACTTTGGCTCCGAGGCTGGCCATCTCCAGCATTTCATCGTAAGAGATCTCGGAAATCTTCTGGGCGTTGGTTACGATGCGCGGGTCACAGGTGTAGACGCCTTTAACGTCTGTAAGAATCTGACAGAGATCGGCGTTGATAGCAGCCGCTAAGGCGATAGCGGTTAGATCTGAACCGCCTCTTCCTAGCGTCGTTATTTGGCCTTCAATGCTTTCTCCTTGGAAACCGGCTACAATCACGATGCTGCCTGAATCCAACAAAAGATGGATTCGCTTCGGGGAAATATTAGCGATTTTGGCTTTGGTATGAACGCCATCGGTGACGATGCCGGCTTGAGCACCCGTGAGCGAAGTGGCGTGCCCGCCTAGACCGTTGATGGCCATGGCCGTCAAAGCGATCGTGGTTTGTTCGCCGGTGGCTAGAAGGACATCCATCTCTCGTTCACTCGGATGCGGGGCCACTTCGGTAGCCAGTTTGATCAGGCTGTCTGTCATGCCCGACATGGCTGATACCACGACCACCACTTGATTGCCCGCCTGTTGCGTCTCCAAGATTCTCTTGGCGACATTCAGGATCCGCTCCGGATTCGCAACCGAAGTACCGCCGTATTTCTGAACAATAAGACTCATCCCAAAACCCAATTTAAGATCCGCAGATTACACAGATTACGCAGATTTCTTTCTAAGATCCGTACTACCAGAGGGCTAGAGACATTGTTATGGTTGGAACGGTTTCGATTGGTCGGCGGCGCAATCTAATCTCAGAGCCGAATCTGTGTAATCTGCGTAATCTGTGGATTTTCATCTTCCGGATCTGGCTCAGGAGAGCAACTGCAGGACCGCCTCTTTATTGGCCTCCGCTTTTAATGGCGCCGGACACCGATCGAGCACGGCGGCGACATCTTTCAGTCCATGTCCGGTTAGCGTGAGAACGATGTTACTCTCCTCCGGCAATTGGGCAAAGGGACAGGACCCGCATCGGCGAGCCGGCTCCGCGCATTTGAGAAATCCCGCGACCGATGCCGCGCTGGCCGGTTCAACAAAAACGCCTTCGTTGGCTGCTAACCAGCGTTGAGCCGAGAAAATCTCGTCATCCGAAACGATATCGATTGCTCCCCCTGAGTCTTTGACTGCAGCTTTGGCCGGTCCCCAACTGGCTGGGTTCCCGATTCGAATGGCTGACGCGGCTGTCTCCGGAGAGGGAACCACCTGATCGAAGAAGATCGGAGCCGCGCCGGCCGCTTGAAAACCGAGCATGCGTGGTGTGCGGCTAGCTCGGTTCAATTTACGGTACTCTTGATAACCTTTCCAATACGCGGCGATATTGCCGGCGTTTCCAACCGGCAAGATATGAATCGCCGGGGCGTCGCTGAGCTCATCGACAACCTCGAACGCCGCAGTCTTCTGGCCTTCTAAACGATCGGGGTTAATCGAATTTACCACCGCAATCGAAGGTTCCTTTTGGAGTTCGCGGACTACGTTCAGACAGGCATCGAAGTTGCCATCGATCCCGATGACGGTTGCGCCGTAGATAAAGGCTTGCGCAATCTTGCCTGAAGCGATCTTACCGGCGGGCAAAAGGACCGCGCATCGCATACCAGCCCGGGCAGCATAAGCGGCCGCGGCAGCGGACGTGTTCCCGGTGGAAGCACAGATCAGAGTCCTGGCGCCTCGTTGTGCGGCCAAGCTTACCGCCACGGTCATTCCTCGGTCTTTAAACGACCCCGTTGGATTTGCGCCCTCGAACTTAAGAAACACGCCGCAACCTTTACCCATCAGGGCGGCTAGTTTGGCCGACTCGATTAACGGGGTCGATCCTTCGCCCAAAGTAATGACTTGGGTCGCCTCGGTGACTGGCAGCAAATTGCGGTATCGGTCGATTACCCCGATAGACCGATCGGTTCTCGGATTCATGATAAGATCCAGAGCAGGATCGGCGGGCCTTTTACGCAGGCAAGACGCTTTATCTCTTCAACGGCCGTGCGCATTCGGCCAAAAGGCGCGTTGTGAATCATCAGGACAAGTGGGACCGCGGCAGCGTCATGGCCCTCGGGCTGGATCATAGACGAAATACCGATGTCGTGCGTCCCAAGGATTCCGGCGACCTGTGCCAAAACCCCTGGGCGATCGTCCACGGTCAGCCGCAAATAGAAGCCTGAAACTAACTCGTCGGTCGGCAGGCATTTCCCATATAGGCCGTGCGGCGTAAACCCGAAGGCTTTCCCTCCGGAATCGATCCAGATAGCGGCTTGAGCCAAATCGCTGATGACGGCGCTCGCCGTTGGGTCCTGCCCTGCACCTCGCCCGTAGAATAGGGTATCGCCGACGATATCGCCTCGCACCATCAATGCATTAAAGACGCCGTTGACTGATGCGAGGACATGTCCTTGGGGCACCAGGGTCGGATTCACCCTTACCTCTACCGATGAATTAGAGTCCGCCCGGATTGTTGCCACCAGCTTGATCCGGTACCCAAGATCGTGAGCGAAACGGATATCGGCCGCGGAAACGTGCTCAATCCCCTCGACATAAACTAACCGGCTATCGACCCAGAAACCGTACGCTAACGACGCTAAAATGATCGCCTTATGGGCCGCATCCCAACCATTCACATCCAAGGTCGGGTCGGCTTCCGCGTACCCGTTCGCTTGCGCCTCTTGTAGCGCTTCGGGGAAATCAATGCCCGACTCTGTCATCCGGCTCAGAATGTAATTGCTGGTGCCGTTTAAAATCGCGTGGATCGATTGCAGGTGGTTGCCGATGAACCCTTCCCGAATCGACTTGATGATCGGGATGCCTCCGGCTACGGCGGCCTCGAAAAAGACTGGTACATTCACGTCGGCGGCGAGTTCGAAGATCTCCGCGCCTTTTTCAGCGAGCAACGCTTTGTTGCCGGTGATCACCGGTTTCCGGGCCTTTAGCGCTCGCTGGAAAAGTTCGTAAGGCAGATCGATCCCACCGATCAGCTCGACAACGATACCGACATTTGGGTCGTCCACCACGGTTTCCCACCGATCCGAGAGAATAGCGGGAGGCGGTTGTACTCTTCTAGGTGCGGACAAGTTGCGGACGGCGATACGGCGAACTTCCAATTCCAGGCCGACTCGCTCAGTCAACAACAGATTGTTTTGGAGCAATGACCGATAAACACCGGTTCCAACGGTGCCTAATCCGGCCAGACCAATCCCTATCTTTTGCATACAGAAGAGGCGCACCTTCGTGGAATCATAGGGACGTGTAAAGGGGGAAGGTGTTCAGTAATCAGTAATCAGTGAGACAGTAATCAGTTTAGGAGCCAGGAGCTAGGAGCGGCGTATCAGCGTATCAGCGTCTCGTAATCGTCCTCTTCCTCGATTGGTTCCGCGTGCAAATTCTGCAGGCATGTTGGGAGGCAACCGAGTCAAAGGCAATAAGAGCCAGCACGGCCAGCCACACCGATTTGTCGGTGGTTAAATCCGCTGGTCGAGATGAGTCGCGTCCCTGTCGGCGACGAGGACGAGAACAGTTCCTGCAGCGACGCCCCGTCATAGCTCTCAGCTCCTAGCTCCTAGACTGATTACTGTTTACTGATTACTGATTACTATCCCCGAATGGATCCTACTCAACGTTTCAGCGACCGGGTTGAGAACTACGCTAAGTTTCGGCCTGATTATCCCGACGCTTTGATCAGATTTGTGCAAGAGCGATTGCCTGCGCCTTCAGTGATCGCGGATATCGGGTCAGGGACGGGGATTCTGTCAGACCAATTGCTAGGGGCTGGATTCACGGTGTTTGGGGTCGAACCCAATGAACCCATGCGGCAAGAGGCGGAGCGGCGACTTGGCAGCCGGTCGAGATTTCACAGTGTTGACGGGACCGCCGAGGCGACAACACTCGGTTCGGGTTCGGTCGATGCCGTAACTTGCGCCCAGTCTTTTCATTGGTTCGAGCGGACGCGTTGTCGAGACGAATTCGGGCGAATCTTGCGGACGTCCAGATTGGTACTGCTGATTTGGAACGAGCGGACCTCCCAGGACTTGATGGAGGAATATGACCGAATTTTACAAGAATCAGCACCGGACTATCGCCGTGTCAGTCAACGGAATATTACTGATGCTGATGTCGCAGACTTCTTCGCGCCGAATTCAGTCGAGCTGTCCTATTTTCCACATACCCAACGGTTGGATCGTGAACGCTTCCTGGGACGGGTGCTCTCCTCCTCCTATGTTCCGAATGCGGGCGCCCCTGGACACGATGCCGTCATGAAAAAGATGGAGGTGTTTTTTGAGAGGCACGCCCGATCCGGTTGGCTCGACTTTCCGTATCAGACCCGAGTGTATCTGGCTCGGCTCAGTACCGGATAAACCCGAACAACAAGCCGTGATGTTTTCGTCTCAAATCCTCGTTATTTGCGCCCGTATTTTGCGAGTTATAGCCCGAGCCGTGCTGCACGAAACCGTGGAAATCTCTAGCCGAGCGACCGTTCTGCCCGGTGGCGACATCAGTAGGGTCCGGCGCGGAACGGCCACCTTTTGAAGCGGTTGCAGAGTGACCGCCGCTCGTACTGCTCGAGGAATGACCGCTGCCTGAGCTGCTCGAGGAACCGCCGCCGGTAGATCCGCCTGTACCGTGGCCTCCTCCACCTCCACCATGGGCATAAGCAACGTTGGTCAAAGAAAGAGCGCTAATCGCTACCGCCAGAAGCGCGCGCTTCAGAAACGCATTTGGTTCCATAAATAAGGGATACCTCCTGGCTCTAACATACCGATGCCGGTTTTTAGTTCAAACGGTCGAGCCTTTGGCCTTCCCGTAGGGACTCAAGTCCGAACTCCGGTCCGTTTTTCAGCACCTCCTACAGGATTGCCCCATCATTCCTCACGCATTTTTCAACACCTCCAGAACCCGATCGACTTCATCATCGGTATTGTAGAAGTGCGGGCTGAACCGCAGATACTCTTTGCCCTGGCGATCTTGGCGAGGTGAACAGACTACTCTTTCGTCAGACAATCGCTTGAACTGGGAAGCGACCTCCCGGCTAGGATGAGAAACCGTGATGATACCGGAAAGATGTTGTGAGTCATGGCGCTCTCCTAAAACCGTAAACCCGAGTCCGCTGAGACCGGAAACTAATCGGTTCCTAATAGAAAGGATCCGTTGGGCGACCTGGTCGATTCCCACTTCGAGCAGGAGATCAATACCGGCCTTCATCCCAGCGATACCGGGGTAATTGAGAATACCGGGCTCATAACGTTGAGCGCTTTCGACAAACTCGATCTGGTTCTGTGCTATGTAACCCGGTGCCTTGACGTTCCAGGACCCGAGCAGCGTTGGCTTGCAGAGTTCGAACAATTCCTTCCTTACATAAACCACCCCTATTGCCACCGGACCGAGCAACCATTTGTGGGCATCAGCACTTAGAAAATCGACGTATTCGACCGTAGTTGGGAACGCACCCAAAGTCTGGATAGCATCGAGGCAAAAAAGAATGCCTCTTTCCCGCAATAGCTTGCCGATCGCAGAAATATCGATCCGAAAGCCGGAGATAAAGCTGCACGAGGCCAGGGCGACTAACTTCGTCTTGGCCGTCAGTGCTCGTTCCAGAGCTTCGACGGTGAGCTCTCCAACTTGTGCCGGCTCGATGAAACGGACCACCACGCCTTTGTCCCGGAGGTTTAGCCACGGATAAACATTGGCGGGGTAATCATCCAAATAGCAGACGATTTCATCGCCTGGCGCCCAAGTAATTCCGTTCGCAACCAGGCTTAGACCCAAAGAGGTGGGACCGAGTAAGGCGATTTCCTCTGGAGAAGCATGCACTAGCCGGGCCGCCGATTCCCGGGTTTGCTTAATCAACGCCAGGGTCTCGGAATAATCCGGGAGATCTTCGGTATGTCTTTGGATAAACCGGTTGATCGCTTCTGCGACTGGACCGGGCATTGCCGTGATCGCCGCATGCGCCATAAAGATCTTGGATTTAGAGATAGGGAAGAGGCGATGTCGCAGCTCAGTGTCCGAGAGTAACGAAGTAAGCAAATCCATTAGGCCTAAGGTTTACCGCGAATGGACACGAATCTACTGCGAATGGACACGAATAAATTTTTGCGTTTTTTGCGCCTTTTTGCGGCTATTTCTTCTTTGGTACGTTAGATGGTCGCACTTTTTTGGTTTCTGCGAAATGCAAGCGATAGACATGCCGAGTGCCACAGATGCCGCGATCGTCGTGCGTTCGAGGCTGAGCCTGGAGCCGGTCGAGGTTCGGCGGTTTTTGACCGGGCTTTGTCATCATGTGTTTTCGGTGACGACAGCGGACCGGCAGAAGTTTGTTTTGCGTATCGCAACTCCTCCCACGAAACCTCTTTTAGCGGGTGGTATCTATTGGAACGACGTTCTACGGCCAATTGGGGTGCCTTTGCCAAGGATGGTAGCGACCAGCTTGGAGCCTTCGGAAATCCAATTTCCGTTTGTCATTCTGGAGCAGCTGCCGGGTTCCGATCTATGTCAGATTTATCAAACCTTATCCTCGCACGAGAAACTTGAGATCGTTAGCGAGGTGGTTCGAATTCAGGAGAAGGTTTCAGTCCTTCCCGAGGCTGGTGGCTTCGGGTTAGCGTACTCGTACTCACAGCCTCCGGAGTATCACACGTGGGCTGCTGCGGTTTTAGCGATTCTTGAACGGGCGCAACAACGGATGGAGCGGTCCGGGAATCCAGGCAGTCCGTACGTTAAACGGGCGAGACGGATGCTCTACCGACATGAGAGTTATTTTGCGGCCGTCCGGCCGGTTCCTTTTCTCGACGATACGACGACAAAGAATGTATTGGTGGATCAGGGCCGTCTAACCGGTGTGGTCGATGTCGATCGGCTTTGTTTCGGTGATCCGTTATTAACCATTGGCCTCACCCGGATGGCGTTGGTCGCCGACGCGCATGACGTCGACTATGTCGAGCACTGGATGAATTTAATGAAGCTTAACCAACAACAGCGAGAGGCGGTTGACGCTTATACCCGGTTGTTCTGCGTCGATTTCATGAGCGAGCTGGGACAGCGTTTTAATAAAGATGGCCAGCCGGAGATTGATCTCGAGAGGTTCGCCCGGTTAAGCGCGGTCTTTGAAACCACGGGGTGATAATAGAGCCTCTGACGCCGGTGGCCGACGCTAATAACATGCAAACGAACTTAACCAACATTAGACCGCAGCTCGTTTTGTTCGATATCGGCGGCGTGGTAATCGATCTCGATTTTCGGGATGCGCGGACAACGCTCGAGTCCGAATACTTGATGGACCCGGAAACGTTTCTGGAGCTGACCAGATCCGGCTTCAACGGCGAGGTCCTTTCCGTTACCGAGAAGGCAATGATTGGCGCAATCGGCACGCAAGAATACCTGCTAGCGTTTGAGAACGGCTGTAAACGTCCGATCGACCCGCAGGCTGCCCGCCGGCTCCGGGAGAGTATGCTCGGCCCCGAAAGGCCGGAGATGTTGGAGTTTCTGGACCAATTAAGAAGACAAATCCCGATTGCCGCGTTTACCAACACGATCGCCCTACACTGGGACATCCTAACTAATCCGGAGCGCTACCGCTTTCCCCAGTTGTTCCAGACAATCTTTGCTTCTCATTTACTCGGAGATGCCAAACCTAGGATAGAGGCGTTTAAGAAGGTAGTGAGCGCGCTCGGGGTTAGCCCGGAAGAGGTGGTCTTTATAGATGACTCCGAGGTGAACGTTTCAGGTGCCGCTCAACTTGGGATCAAGGGAATCGTCTTTAAGAATTTAGAGACCCTGCGGCAGGAACTGGGGAAATACGTGGATCTCTAATCGCGGCAGGGCATGGACTCGACATGCGACTAGCGAGGTAACCTATCTATCGCGGCTGCGCGTTTTTCCTACTCTGGTGTCTTTTCTTTGCGTCTTCGCGTGAGATTTTGATTCCGCTGAAAAACCCCGGGCGCGCCCCTATCGGTAGCGGTCCGGCGGCTGCCCATGCGCGTCAACATAAGCGGTTGAGGAACCCCTGACGGGGAGGGCGCGCTGCCTGTCCGACATAGCCTCATCCGGAGGAGGTAATGTTCACGTAACGGTGGCGAAGTCGGATCCCCGCGCGCCGTGAAGCGTTCTCGAAGCCAACGGTGTATTTTCGTCCTTGATCAGGGAAGGCTGTGAGCTTCGGGAACAACGGATCGCGAGGACGCGATCCCTCCCCGCTCTGGGTCCGGCAACTGCCAGGCGGCTGCCAGACCGCTACCGGGGAGGCGCGGACACCTTTTTTTTCACCAGAAATCAGATTCTTAAGTCTGTTCCCGGCGTTCACGCGCGATCCCGGCGCTTCCACGTTCCCCTTCTTCGATGAGCTTCCAAAAACCGGTGCTTTGTTCTAACTGTTCGTCCTCGGCCAAGGGCAGCTTCGATCGAAATAGAAAATCGCCGATCGTGTTCTTGTGCAGGACGCGGTGGACCAGGATACCTTCCGCGGTGCGAGCGAAGTAGATCCGATAATCGCTGGCTCGATACCGGTAGAGTTTTTTGCCTTCCCGTTCAATGACGCCAAAAGCCTTTGAATCCAGATGATCGAGGTTTTCCGGCAGAAACTGAAACTCAGCTAACAACTCGAGTTGCAGCTTTTTCGGGATCTTTGCCAGCTCGGCCGCGCTGATCTCGTTAAAAACAATCTGGTACATGGCGCCTTGGGAAGGTAGCACAGGTCGCTAACACTGCATGCTGCCGGTGCTCGCAAGTGGAACCTTCGTTTTAACGAGCAGCCGCGCGGCACCGCATGCGGATAAGCGCGCGAAGATTTGTCGCTTAGCGACTCCTAGGCATCGTCTATTAATGAAACAAGTTTACAATCTGTTAGACAGGTTTGCGTCCTAGGACTATTGTTTTCGGGCATGCCCATGATTGACGAGATACAAAAGCTTTTGCGCGAGGAGCCTTTTGTGCCGTTTTCCATTACGACGGACGACGGGACTGTTCGTCCGGTCCAAAGCCGTGATCACGCCTTGATTGGCAGAACACATCTGGTGTTATTGGACAGCTTTCGAAACATCGAACTGATTAACCGGCGCAAAATAACCAGCGTTTCGATAAAAGAAGAGGGTTGGCAGCCCTAGTTTTTCGAAATTGGCATTTATTGGACCGTGGTTTTGCCGGCCGCGGCTAAACGTTCTCCCGCTTTTCTCCGTTGGTTACCGTACCAAATCGACCAACCCAGTAGGCCGAAATAAATGCCGTAACTGATTATTGGGGAAACCACGAGGAAGCGCCCGGTCGGCATGGTGAACGCCAAAATGATTTTTAGCGTTGCTTCGACCAGGAGACCGGCACCCCAAACGACCGTCATCAGATAAAAAGTAAAGCGGAAACCAGGAATCGACCAGCGGGACGCGAATGCTTCCTCGCTCATCCCCTGTTTGCTGACGGTCGTTTTGACGATGTGGAACATCAAAGGTTTGGGGAAGAGTAATGATCCTAGGAAAATCAAACCGAAGATTCCGGTGATGAACGATTCACGAACCAAGAGTAGACGTGGGCTGCCGCCTAGAAGAGTGGCGACCAGAGATAAGGCGATCCCGGCGATCACCAACAGGCTGAGCGTATCGAGTTTCCGGCTCCAAATCAATTGTCCGACGCTCCAAAGGATGGGCGGTGCTGACGACAGCATCAGAGCCGCAGTTTCGGACATGTGCCCGGCGGCCAGTTGGTAGACCAGGAACGGTCCACCCAGGTTAACCAAGAAATCTAACGCGACGAAGAATTTGCCCATGGGCGAACCGAAAATCTCACGCAAAGGCGCAAGGGAAGAACAAACCGATTTTGTCCTCTTATGATCATGTAAAACCGATTTTAACTGTAGTCAGCCTTTTCCGAAAGACTTTCAGGCCGCCTTTGACCCGAACTTCCGGCGACTGTCTTTCCTTTGCGGCTTTGCGTCCTTGGCCGACGTAGCAAAAGGGGGCGATGGGGTGACCTGTCCGGCATAGTGTGGGCGTAATGGACGGAGGAGGAAGTCTGCTTTGCGTGAGATTTCTTCTTTTCTGGCGGGATCGCCGGGCTTTAGAGAATTTGTCATTGCCATTTTCCCTCGGTCATTTCTCATTCCCTGATGCGTCTCTCTCTCCTGCTAAGCCTCTTCCTGGCAATACCTGCCTTCGCTCAACTGAAATGGGACACCACGGAACAAACCCTAAAAGCGAACCCTGGCGACCGCGAGATCGTGGCCACGTATCGGTTCACAAACACCGGAACCACTGCCATTACGATCGATAATGTCCATACTTCTTGCGGATGCACGACCGCGGCTTTGACCAGGAACGACTATGCGCCTGGTGAATCCGGACAAATCGTGGCGCGGATGGACATCGGCAACAGAACCGGACATCAAGAAAAGTCGATCGTCGTCACCACAAAGCAGAATCCGAAATCACCGACGGTGTTGCGGCTCCTGGCTGATATTCCCCAGCCGGTAGTGATGAAACCAACCTTCGTGATGTGGGCGCTTGGAGAGAGTCCCAACCCAAAGACCATCAATATCAAAGTCACTGACGGATTCGCGGTTAAATTGCTAAAAGTCGATTCCGATAACCCGGATATCAAAGTGGAGGTAAGCGAAATTCATCCGGGCGTGGAACTGGAGGTCAAGGTCACCCCGAAAGACACGTCACGTCCGGAGATGGCCACTTTGCTGGTTAGAACCGATTATCCGTCTGACAATCCGCAAACCTATTACGCTTACGTGAAGGTCAAATGACGGCCCTGCGGCAAGCTGGATTGATCTTGTTGATCGCGCTAGGGTTAGCTGGGGTGACGGCTGCGGTTCATCCAAAGCGGCCCTCTTTCTTGGCGCCCCCTCGAGATCCGAACGAGGTTACCCTAGCTCAGACTAAACAATGGCCAGGAACCGTTTTGTGGGTAGACGCACGTTCTGAGTCGGAGTTTGCTTCTGAGCACGTTACGGATGCCATTTGTTTGAACTTTGAGAATTGGACCGAGCAATTCCCAAAGTTTCTCGACCGCTATAATCCTGGCCAACGCGTGGTTGTTTACTGCAGCGCGACATCGTGCCAATTGAGTCGCGAGATTGCCGACAAGCTACGGGCTAGCGGAGTTGAGGATGCTTACTTTCTCGAAGGAGGCTGGGAAGCCTGGAAGCAGCAGAATCGCCCATGAGCACGGTAACTCAATCGATGGCTAGTCGCCGGATTTTGCGTGGGTGTCGCTTCGTACTGCGGATTTTGATAGCAGCTCTCTTCTTGTTCGCTGCGATTACCAAGTTGTTTGATCCGAGCTCGTTTGCCCAACAAATCGCGAATTATCAGCTGACACCTTGGCCTTCGACGGCTGCGTTAGCTGTTTTCCTTCCCGCTTTGGAGCTGTGTGTGGGGATTTGTCTTTTGTTCGGGCGCTGGGAGAGCGGCGCGCTGGTTTGGTTAGCGATTTTGCTGGTGATATTTTCCGGCGCATTGCTCAGCGCGATTGTGCGCGGCTTGAGCATTGATTGCGGTTGTTTCGGACGATCGGTGGAAAACACCGGGACGCTCTGGCCGCTAATTCGGAACCTGGTGTTGTTAGCTGTCACCGGGTTTCTTTGGTTTTCGCGTAGGCCGAGGTAGCGACGCTCTGCGAGTAAGTACCCTGTTCGATCGCGGTCTCTGCCCTCACCGGGCGCATCAAAATCGTCCTCGTGCTCGTGCTCGTCCTCGAATTCTGGCGGGCCGAGTATTGGAGTACAGGAGTCCTTGCGCCCTTTCAGCACCCCAACCCGCTACGCGGGTGCAATTTTCTGACTTGGCGCAGTACTCCAACACTCCAACACTCCATCACTCCAACACTCCATCACTCCGCGTGGCCGGATTCGAGGACGACGACGAGGACGAGAACGAAGCGCCTTGTGGGGGCAATTTTGACCTTTTCCAACCGAACCAGCTCTTTTTATTTGTCATCGGTCATATCTCATTTGTCATTCTCCGGTATGAATCCTCCCCATCGCTGCTGGGCTGAAATTGATCTTGGCGGTTTGGCCGCCAATCTCGCGCAGCTAAAGCAACGAGTTGCTCCCGAGGTACGGTTCGCTGCGGTGGTCAAGGCCGATGCTTACGGGCATGGATTACAGCCGGTCGCCGTTGCTCTCCGAGATCAAGTCGACCTCTTTGCGGTGGCTAATGCGACGGAAGGGGAAGAGATCAGGCGGGCTGGTGTCGAGACCCCCGTTGTGATCCTTGGTCCCGCTTTTTCGGAGGAACTCCCCATTATTGTTCGGGAGCGGTTCATCCCAACACTCTCGACCGCCGAAGAAGGACGTCGTTTGGCGGAGCTAGTGAGCGGCTCACCGTTGGATGTGCATTTTGTATTCGATACCGGTATGGGCCGGATCGGCCTTTGGAATGGAGAAGCCATCGAAGAATTTCGTAGGCTGATGGAGCTGCCTCAGATCCGGGTTACCGCTGTTTCTTCGCATCTTCCGGTTGCTGACGAGGACCGCGAGTATACTTCCGAACAGCTCGAGCGATTTCGTCGAGGGGCTGAACAACTTTCCGAGACTTTACCTGGAACCATTCTGAACAGCGCCGGCTTACTGCGTTTTGGTCAGGCGGCGCGACCGGGAGATGTCGTGAGAACCGGGCTGGCTCTATACGGGGTTTGCCCACTTCCGGAATTTCAATCGCTCTTTCGTCCGGTCCTATCGTGGAAGACCAGGGTGGTACTGGTCCGTATTTTGCAAGCCGGCCGAACCGTCAGTTATGGGCGGACTTTTACCACGAGTCGTGAGACCAAGGTCGCGACAATTGGAGCGGGTTACGGCGACGGTTATCCTCGCCATTTATCGAATGTTGGCGCCGAGGTCCTGATCCAGGGACGTCGTTGCCCGGTCCTCGGCAGAGTTACCATGGATCAAACCATGGTCGATGTTACCGGATTGCCGGGCTTGAACGTCGGTGACGAAGTTGTGCTTATCGGCCGGCAAGGCGACGAAGAGATCCTGGCGTCCGAGCTTGCCCAGAAGGCCGGAACCATCGCCTGGGAGATCTTTACCGGAATCGGCAAGCGCGTGGTAAGGGTGTACCGGTGAGTGGTTCACGGGTCACGGTTCGCCGTTCCCGGTTTGCCATTAGCCAAGCGACGGGCCAAGGACATACCAACCGTGAACCGTGAACTGCGAACGGAAAACGGCGAACCTCAAATTCTCGGTTGACGCCCGCCGCTAATGAGATTCATTCTCAACTAATCCAATGAACAGCCAACTCGCTGTCCCTTATGTCCGGAACGAACGTACGGACAAATCAGGGTTCCGTTTGCCGATCTGGTGTCTTATTGCAGCAGGCCTGGTCGTTCTTTCGGTTTTGGTTTGGCAAGGGATCACCGCCCATGGCGCCCCGGATCCGACCGTTGAGAATACCAATCGTATCTCGGGGATTTTTGATATCGGAGTTCTAGTCTTTCGGGAAGGATTGGAATGTATCCTGGTCCTTTCCGCGATCATGGCCAATATGGTGGGTGATCGCGAGTCGCACCGCAAACCAGTGGCCACCGGCGCTGGTATCGGCTTCATCGTCACCATCGTGACTTGGTTTGTCGCCGTAGGCATCATCAACGACCTGAACCAGAGCATCCCCGCCCTCGATCTTCAGGCCGCCACCGGCTTGCTGGCAGTGATCGTACTCTTGGTTGTGATGAATTGGTTTTTCCACAAGGTCTATTGGGGGGGATGGATCTGTTTCCATAACCGCCGGAAGCGTGACCTGCAGACGGGAGCTAAGAATGCTCAAATCACGAAGCGCAGCTTGCTCTGGGGCTTGGGACTTCTCGGCTTTACCTCTTTGTATCGGGAAGGATTTGAAGTCGTTCTTTTCTTGCAAAGCTATTACCTGAAGATGGGGTGGAAACCGGTCCTGTACGGGGCTGGGCTTGGCCTAATTTTTTCGGCATTGGTCGGTGTCCTCACTTTTGTTGCCCATCGCCGCCTTCCTTACCGGAAGATGCTCGTATTGACTGGAGCGCTCCTCGGCGTCGTGCTGCTAGTGATGGTGGGAGAACAAGCGCAGGAAATGCAGCTTGCGCATTGGATCCCGACCACGAAGATCGATTTACTCGGCGGTATTCCCGATTGGGCCGGGATCTGGTTCTCGGTTTACCCAACGGTTGAGACCCTCGTAGCCCAGTTTTTAGCGGCCCTGGTTGTGGTCGGATCCTATTTCTTAGCGCGTCGAGGTGGCGGAGAAGATCCGGCGAAAGAACTGGTAGCGAGTGCCTAGAAGCTAGCGTTTTTGGCTAGGTAAAAGCTCCAAAGCTGCGGCGCGCGCCGTGAAAAGTGAAAAGTGCAAGGCGCACCACAAGCGAGCTGCGGCCTCTCGGTAACGGACAGTCACTCTAGTCTCACTTCGGATACGCCATTTTCTTTGGCGTAAGTCCTTTCACTTTTCACCTTTCACGATCGAAGGGGATGCGATTTCTCCAGGTCACTAGTCTTCCAGAGCCCAAGACTGTCGACTGCCATACGCCTCTCTCACTCCCCTGCCAGCCTGAACTTACGGTCGTCGTCGAGACTTCCCTCTAAGCCAGTCTTGATCCACTGTTCGCCACTCTCGAACTGAGCAACCCGGGAGACGTCGACGTCGCCGTGAAGATCGAGCGGCCTAGGTAGAAAATCGCCGGACACAAGTAATTCACCGGAGCGGGAGTTGAGAGCGGGAGCATTTGGCGGTTCAGCGTGGCCGTTCGAGTCGGAGTACCGAGGCTCAATCCTGATTTTGACGTCAGCGAAAAACTCGCCGACCCAACGCGCAGTGCCCACGCTCTGATACTCCGTCAAGGTGCAGGCAGCCAGCGGTACGTCTTGCCCGAAAACCAGCTCAACATTGGCGAATTGTTGGCAACGCACAAAGAATTCAAGGCTCTCTGGGGCTAATGGAGCATCGATAACGAAGATCTTATGCAGAGGCGATGAACTCTTGCGTAGGTAATGCAAAAGAAAGGCGGCCGGCGCCGTAACGCGAGCCGGCTGGAACTTCTCCACTTGCTGGCTTCGGGAACGCTGGGAAAGCAGGCCGGGTCTGACCGGGACGACGCTGGTAACGCCGGCGGTTGCATTGGCTAACAACAGAATCGGCCAATCGCAAAGATCGATCTCGCCAGCCTTCATCTTCAAATAGCTCACCAGACGCTGCACCGACCGGGCGAGCTGTGACTGGGTCCAGCCTCGAGCCTCGAGGCCTCCGGAACTCCCTCTTCTTAATTCGATCAAGGCCAGCTCCGTCTTGGCGAGCTCGACCGGTGTGCCGAACTTGCCGATACGCAAGATGCGATTCTCAAAACGAAAGGCATGCGGGAAAAGCTTCTTCGGGATTAGCCGCAACTGACGATGAAATCGCTGCGCCAACCACTTGGACTGGGGCAAGACGCAGGCTGCCGGCCGGCATTGCTCGACCCACTGGCCGAATGGTTTGAGGCCGGTTAACGCGTCGCATAAGGTCGGCACCGCCCCTATTTGTAAAAGCGCCAGCAAGAATAGATAAAGCTCTTGGGAAGGATCTAGCAGCATCAGAACTTGATCCCCTTTTTTGATCCCTTCTTCGTCGAGACGGAGTGCCAGAAAGTCGACAGACCGGTTGAGAGCAGAGTAAGTCAGGACCCGGTCCCCAAAGAAGGTCCGGTCCACGATGGCTGGTACTCCAGGTTGAAGTTCAGCTCGATGCCGGAGGGTTTGAATGACGTTCATGGTTTATCCGGGGGAACAGGCTACCAGAAACGGGTGAAAGCCCCCAAAAAGGCCGCTTTACAGGAATCGAAAACCACACTGACGAGTCAGTGTGCCTTGAGGTTGAATCACCTGGATTCCAACCTTTTTCTCGAAAGGTTCTTGCTCTTTATGGTCCGGCAGGCCCCAGCATGGCTCGATACAGATGAAAGGATTGAGATCGCTCCAAATAGTGAAGAAAGGGGCTTCAGAAAGGTCGATTTGGACCTCGCGCCGTTCTTTCAGATCCTGAAGTTTGACCACGTATTCATCGACTTCAATAGGTTGTATCAGGAACGAGTCCGGTAGCTCAAAGGGTTTGCAGGGAAACGAATCCCCTGCAGAACTGAAATCAACCGTCTGGCCGCTCAAAAAATTACCCGGAGCGAGATAACGCCGGTAATTACCTCGCGGAAGGATAATCCGAGCGTCGTCGACGGAACTCACTCGAAACCCGGGATGAAGGCCGAAGCTGACATGAGCCGGCCGGTTTTGCTCCTGATTAAAAAAGGAAAAGACGACATTCAAATCTTGCCCGGATACGCTGTAATCGATCTGGAACGCGACCTGGCGAGGGTACTCTTTCTTTTCGATGGCTTCCGCCGGGAGCCGATAACGTAGGGTGGCGTTCTCCTCGGAAATCAGCACCTCGGGAGCGGCAAAGATCTTTGTCCGAATGAAACTATGGTTTCCTCCCTGGATTTCCTCCCCTTCGTACAGGGTATGTTCTCCCAGCAAACGATGGATATAATAACCCATCACGGTGGCGTGGCTCTTCCATCCACTGGCCGGGGTGCTTGTGTCGCCGTCTCGATATAAATAGCCTATCCAGTCTCCTCCTGGCGCGCGTTTCGCCAGGCTGACCAATTCAGCGCCGTGATCGCTTACGACGATCCGGGTCTCGTTCTTGAGATCGACTAGTTCGTCGAGGTGCTGTCCATTCTGTTCAAAGCTTCGATGCCCAAATCGCATATCCTTAAAAAAACACCGTCAGCGCCAGACTTCGCCCGGTCGTCTAAAACTCCCGGAGGCTACGTCTGGCAAGCCGGTTTCGCCATCAATCGTAGTCGAGCGAATACCGAGCGCGAAAACTTGGAGTAGTTTTCCGCTTGCCACAAGTAGCTCTTCAGGGAAATGGAGCGTGCCTCGCTTCCGCCTTCGCCAAGCCTACGGCGCGATCCGGCAGCTGCCGGACGAGGCCGTGGCGAGCAGGGCCGACGATGGTGCAGACCGATCGTCAGGCCGCGCTCTTGGCGAACTCGGGCGTTCTTAACCGCCTACGTATTCGACGGAATAACTGTCATACTTCTGGACTTCGCCGTCTTTTGGAGCCGTCTTGACATCATAAACGCTGTTCCCGACCATCTGTTTCGACTCGGTGTCGTAGATCATCACGCTCTTGGCCCCTTTGTCAGTGTTCTCTCGAACGGTGGACACGGCGATATAACGGCGTTTCTTAACCCGCGCTTTACGTTCTGCAGACATCCTTTCGTAAGCGAGTCTGGCTTGCTCTTCCGCGTAGCGACGTTGTCTCTCCGTAGCCTCGTGTTTCGCAATCACATACGCGATCGCACCAACCGCAGCGCCGGTGCCTAGACCAATTGCCGCGGCTTGGGCATTGCTTGCTCCGGATGCTTTGGCAACTCCTGCTGCCAGGGCACCCGAAGTTACCCCTGCAATTACGCCGGTCGCTTCCGGGGACATATTTTCACAGCTCGTGAAACCGATGGTAGCAAACAGAGTCACGCAGGCCGATGTAGTTAAACTTGGTTTCATATAAGGATCGAGCCGGGAAGAGTAACCAGCCGCAGCCCCGTCGCTCAAGCTTGTTTTAGGAGCTAGGAGCTAGAATCTAGGAGCTAGGAGACGCGGCTTTGCGCTTAATAGTAATCGTCCTCGTCCTCGAGAAATGTGGCTGGGGTACGACTGTTCGATCCAGCCAGCATCGTCGCGAAGCCCCACATACCTGGAGGGGAGCCGCTTTTCGGTGCTGCTAGCTCTAACGGTTGGCAGCAGGCGGCTCCCGGGAATGACCCAGGACAAGGTTTTGCCCATCGCGTCTGTATCCCTCGGCCGATCGGTACTATTATTGTTTTGCGGGGTCGGTCCCTGATGGGGAGCTGTAGGGGACGTTATTCTTGCGGCACCATTCGATGGCCAATGGGTGCCCCATTTCTGCTGCCTTTCGAATGTACCCGGTGCCCGCATTGCGGTTCTTGGCGCCATTTATCCCTTCGGTCAGCGCAGTTCCGTAGAGATACAGTCCAACCTCATCGTTGTGATCCGCGGCCAGTTTAAAGAGGTTCACCGCCCGAGGCACATCTTTGGTAACACCTTCGCCTAGGAGATACATCACCCCGAGGTTCGCCATTGATCGCGCGTACTGCATGGCGATCGCTTGCTGGTAATACGCGATAGCCGATTCGTAGTTGTGGATTTTACGGTAATAAGATCCGAGGAGATCGATAGCGGGTGCACTCCGCAATGCTGCCGCTTCTTGTAAATAGGTCAATGCCTTATTCTCGTCGACGGACACCAGCTTGCCGTAGTAATAACATTCTGCCACGCAGTATTTTGCGTAGGCATCGCCTGCGTCGGCCGCTTCTTTCAAATATTGAAAAGCTTTAGCGTCGTCCGTTGGATTGTGGTGTCGAGCCAGCAGCAGGCCCGCTTCGCGTTTAGCCGTGACATTGCCTTTACCGGCGGCCTGTTCAAACCAGTCGAGCGAATAAGCCGTTTCGGTGGTAACGGTGTTCTCGGCCAGGAGAAGCATCGCCTGAACCACACCTGCTCTAGCCGCTGTCTCTATGTCGGGCTTAACAATGGGGAAGTTGGTGGGAGTGACGTTCGTTTTGCTAGAGCGCACCTGCGCTAGCAGGTTCTCCAGGCGTTTCCGAGTCTCCACCGCGCCAGCGGGATATTGGGTGAGAATATTGTTCAACTGCTTCAGAGCGCCGGCCCAGTCACCCGCCCGCTCCAAATCGTCTGCGGATTTCAACGCGGTGGCCAACCCGTCCGTAGCTGGCGGCGTCGAGGGACTTACGACAGGCGTAGGAATGGGGGTTGGCGTCGGCGTCAGCACAGGCGTCGGCGTCAGCACTGGGGTCGGCGTTGGACTGGGCGTTGATTGCCTCGGAGTTATCGGGACCGGTGTTGGGGTTATGCGGCGCGGCGTCACGACCGGACTCGGCGTTGGTTTCGGCGTCACCTGAACAATATTCGGCGTTTGGAAACCGTTAATGGTTTGCCATACGAAATACCCTCCAACTCCTAGCAACAGCAGAATGAAACCGATCAGAACGAGTATGAGTACCAGACCGATCACGGAGAATCTTGATCGTTTCGGGGGCGGCGCCGTCGGAGGCTGCAACGGTAACGGCGGTGGAGCCGCTGTCGCTCCGCCGGACGAGCTTGGGTAAGCGTTAGAAACTCGGGCTGCGACCGGAGGAACTTGTGTGCTCGGCGATTTCGTTGAAAAACCGGACGGTGTCTGAGCTTCAGCCAGCGGCACAACCTGCGGGGTCGGCCTATTCGCTGCCGTGGACGGTTGTTTCTGCTGTGTAATCGCTGGTCCGAAGCTCGCCGATACGCCGAGCGATTCCTCGCCGCGTACAACCCGGAGGAGCGCGTCCGCAAATTCAACGGATGAAACGAAATCGTCGGCGATTCCTCGTCTTAATATCGCGTTCCCGGATTCAGAGAGACCTGGTACCGGGCTGACCCGGCCGGAAGATTCGACGGTAGCTCGCGGTCCACCCACCAGTTCGTAGGTAAGCAAGCTCAACAGCCGGAGGTAGGAGCTTCTTACTCCGCCGGTTTCAACGGTCTCCACGACTGTCGCTGCTCCGGTCCAAGTCGCTCCCGAGTCGGCGGCCGAGACCGAAAAATCCAAGGGAGTGACTTTAACGTTAAAAGGGGGCCAGGTGGAGAGCGGCTGTTGTAAAAGACCGGGTGTAATCGCGGCCTGGATTAAGCCGGGGTAGATCAACTGGACCCCATTGAGGCTTAGATCGACCGAGTTGAGATTATGGGCGGTTGCGTGGTCGGCTAGGGCGGCCAGTTGGTTAAGCAGGGGCCCGAGTTCGTGAGGCGTTAGCTCGCCCCGAGCCCGCAGAATGCCCAGCAATGTCGGCCCCACCACGAACTCCTCCACTAGATAGGAGTTCTGATCCGTGCTCTCTAACGAAAAGACTTCCCTGATCGATTCATGCGGAGCCTGCTGCAGCTTTCCTACCTCTTGCTCGATCCAAGTGAACTTTGCTTTGTCCGCGAGGAATGGTTCACTGAAAATCAAAAGCGAGACACCTCGAGCATGCCGAAGATCGTGAGCATAAAACTTTCGACCTTGAGGAACCTCCTGAATTTCCCGAACCAGCTGATACCGTTCCGCAACTATGGTTTGGGCTGCCAGCGGTTGGACAGTCCCGGGAAAAGTCACGTCTCCGGTGGCCTCCGTGTCGCTTTGCGCGGTTTCTACCGGCGGTCCACTTTTCGCCGCCGGGGCCGGCGCCGAACCAAGCTCCAATTGTTCCAGACAAGCAACGATCTCCTGTCGCAGGTCCGCGGGCGTCTGCTGACGTTTATCCCGGTCTTTATCCATCATCTTCAACACGACGTCGACGACGCATTGAGGCTGGTTTTGCAGCGGCTCCAATGGCACCGGCTTGTATAGGTGCTGACTCATGATCTGCGGGACTGAGCCTGAGAACGGCGGGCGTCCCGTTAACATGTAGTAAAGGGTTACCCCCAGGGAATAGATATCAGACCGGATGTCGATATCGCGTTCTTCCAGTTGCTCAGGGCTGGCAAAGTGAGGTGTTCCCACGAACCCGCCGGCTTGAGTCAGCGTTCCGGAGTCCTCGCCCTCGGTTTTCGCGCTCTTGGCCAACCCAAAATCGATGACCTTAACAATTCGTTCGCCATCTTGGTCGATCAACATCAGGTTCGCCGGCTTCAGGTCCCGGTGAACCAGGTGTTGGCGGGCTGCTGCTGCCAACGCGCGAGTGACTTGCAGACAAATATTGAGCGCTTCTATGGGATCAAGTGGGCCCTTTTTTTCCTTCTCGATGTAGGAAGCGACGGTCTGACCGTCGATAAACTCCATCGCATAGAAGTAGCAATCGTGATCCGAACCGAGATGGAAGACCGAAGCGACGTTTTGATGACGTAGAGCGGCCGCGGCCCGTGCTTCCCGAAGAAATCGTTGCCTGGCGACCTCGCTATTGAGGTAAGTGTTATTGATGACCTTCAGCGCGACTGTGCACCGTAGGTTGGTGTCGAATGCCTTATAGGTGATGCCCATTGCACCCTTACCCAATTCCCAGAGACTCCCGTCTTCACGCCGGAGTACTTGATAGTGCTGATAATTCTCGGCTTCGGCCATGGTGGTCGTCGCGGTAACTAATATAATGGTGCCATAGAAGCAACCCTAATGGAAGACGCGTGACTACCCCCCCCGATTGCACTTTTTCTTCGTGGGGAGTTCGCGATTCCTGGAACCGGGGATGGTTTAGTGAAAGGTGAAAGGTGAAAAGTAAGGCCTGCGTGGCCACGAAATCGCACTACCAACGGTTTGCGTCGCCTCTTACGGCCAACGATCCTCTCACTTTTCACTTTTCACTGCTCTTCCCCCTAGTCCCCGAGCTCAAATCGGATGATCGGTGTGAAAGTATCGCCACCTGGGGGAGGAGGCAGTTTCGTGATCTTCTTACCCGCTTCTCTTACCGAATCATCAACGACTGCATTGCCAGAGCCGTCAACGATCGAGAATTCTGTCACGCTTCCATCCGGTTGAATCTTGAGGCGGACATTGACTACAATAGTTGTACCGGTAGGGATCTCCCCGTGTGGCTGGTTCCAGGCGCTCTGAAACCGATTCTTGATGATTTCGGCGTACAGACCGATATCGGCCTCACCGTTGCCGGAAGCGGTCCCATGTTCTTGTCCCTCGCCGTTCCCGGATCCGGTTTGCTGATGCTTATCCGATTTAGCGCTGCCGTTCCCTTCGCCGTGGTTCTTCTCTGAAGCTGAACCATTTTTAGCCTCTTCGGTTCCTTCGCTTGCGCCTTTTGGTTTAGGGGAACCACTGGGTTTCGGCGTTGTCGAGCCGGATTCTTTGGGCTTACTCGAGGGCGTCGCTTTCGCGCTTGGTTTCGGACTGGCCGTGGATTTTGGCGTCGGCTTTGCGCTTGGCTTAGGGGACGGTTTGGGCGTTGCAGTCGGTTTTGCGGTCGCCTTTGGTGTCGGTTTCGGGGTGGGCTTCGGAGTTGGTTTTGGTGTTGGCGTGGGTTTCGGTTTTGGGGTCGGCGTTGGCGTCGGCTTCGGAGGGGGTGTCGGCGTAGGCGTATGATTGAGCGGCAATTCGCTCGATTGTTCGGCGGGCGGTGGAGTCAGCGGTGGAGGCGTGGGAGGAGGAGTCTCCGGAGCCGGGGTTGGCGTAGCCGGTTCCGGGGTTGCATGGGGAGGAGTCGGGGTCGTAGATTCCGGAGTTGTTTCTGGGGATTCTTCGGGTTCCGGAGTGCTGCTGTTCGCGGCCGGGCCGCCGCCACTGTCGTTGCTCCCAAATGACCCTGAGTTCATCCATACCAGTTGTTCTTCCTTCTTCTTGCTCGGATGAATCGTAAATAGAATCAGCACACCTAGCCCGACCAGGTGCAGGGCAGCAATAATGATAATGTTCCGCGTGAACCCTCCCGTTCCGCGAAACTCGCCCTCCTCATCAGGAATCATTGAGGTTCCACCCTCCGCAAGCTATGGCCCGACAGGTTCATCCGGTCGAGTCGCCACACCGACCTTTGAGATCTGGGCTCTCTGGAGAATGTCCATGACCTCAACGAACTGCTGGACGCTAAGGGACTTATCGGGGCGGACAATCACCGGCGCCTCCGGTTTTTCAGCGTGCAAAGCGATCAGTCGCTGTTCCAACGTGGCGGCATCCATAGGCTCATTGTTCAGCGACAGGTTGTTGTCTTTGTCGATCGAGATGGTCTGCGTTTCCGCCAGATTCACCGATTGATTGGCCTGGGCGCTGGTTGGCACGACCAGATTAACGCTGTTCTCCATCAAAGGCGTTGTGATGATGAAGATGATCAAAAGCACGAAGGCCAAGTCCAACAAGGGGGTGACATTGATCTCGGTCAACGTGTGCATCGCTGGACGATCAGAATACCGGCGCATAACTAAGAATTGAGCCCCATCAAATCAAACTTACCACGGAGTCACCGAGACCACGGAGAAAGCCTCTTAGGAAGGAATTCATAAAATCTTTGTCGATTCTGTGTCTCGGTGGCGAATTCTGTTTCCCTTCGTTAGTGTCCATTATCCCGCTACTTGGCAAACACGGATCGGCTACCGTGGTTTACATACTTGTGCTCAAACTCCGAAGCGAGTTCAGCTGCGAAGTTGTCGCTCTGGACGATCAGCGAACGAATACTGGTCACCAGAAAGTTGTATCCGAACATGGCTGGAATCGCTACCAATAGGCCGGTGACGGTTGTAACCAGCGCCCCGGAAACACCTGGCGCCATTGCTTGCAGACTGGCCGAGCCTGCCAGCGCGACTCCAGAGAATGTGTCCATTACTCCCCAAACCGTTCCGAGCAGGCCCAAAAACGGAGCTCCACTCACGGCCGTCGCCAACAAAATCATTTGCGCTTCCAGACGGAGAGCGGATTCGCCCACGGCTCGCTCCATCGCGCTAGTCACCACATTCATCTGTGAAGGAGTGATCCGCTCCGCCACATCGAGGCGAGCCCGAAATGTCTCGTCGACTTCGGTCGCACCCAGCAGATGCAACGTCAGTTCGCGACAACCGGCTCTATAAATAGAGAAAAGCGGAGAACCATCGAAACGACCTTGCGATTCGTAAATTCGCAGGGGCTGCCGGTCGGCCCGGAATCGTTGCAGAAACTGCTCATTCTGTTTTCTAGCGAGTCGGACAATCCGCATCTTAGTTATCATGACGGACCAGCTGAAAATCGAGGCGATAAAGAGCACCGCGAGAACTAACTTCCCTTCGAAGGTCGCCTCGGTAAGGGCGTATAGAAATCCGCCGGATTGGGCAGCTAGCAGCAAGTTCGGCGCTAACACAGATCTTGGTGCATCGTTGGCTGCCAGTTTAGCGGGAAAACCCGGGAGCCGCAAGAAGGGTTCACAGTTCGCCGTTCGCGGTTCCGGGCTCCCGGCTCATAAGTCCCATGAGTCCCATAGAGCCTGTCCCGCCGTAGGCCTTGCGAAGGCGGATCCCATCCGTGCGAGTCCTCTCGGTTCTGCCCGCCGTGCGCCTTGCCATGTGCCATACGGATCATATACGTAAAAGGTGCTGGGCATTCTTGAGCGATGCAGGGTACTAGTTTTACCATATGCTTTCCGGTTTACGACGGTTGATCCTAGCGGTATGCGTACTTTTTCCTGCCGCATCCTTCGCTGCGCCGAACCGGTATGACGTTCTGGCCCGTGTCTTGCAGCCCTACTTGACCTTGTTCTTTTCAAAGTCCGGCGGCAAAGCGGTTGAAACGGAAGTGGTGGTCCGTTCGATCGAAGGCGGGAATGATTCGGCGGCTTATGCGGCGATAGTGAACGAGCCGGTCAAAATCAGTTTTCAAGGTCCGGACAAGCTTCGCGTCGAGATCACGAACCCGGAACACCGAAAAATCGTTTGCCGGAGCGGCCAACGGGTATGGGTTTATCCTAGAGAATTAGGAGCTGAGGTAGTAGCAACAGCATCAAATGCAGAGAAAAGCAGTAAAGCTCTGGATTTCCGGTTGCCGCTGAATGATCAGGAGATTGTTTTGCTGCCCGCTATGTTCAAGATCACGCGCTACAACAGCTTGACCGATTCGTTGGGTTCGGCTGCCTGGGACATGGAATTCCGCACCGATCCCACTCTCGAGAAAGAATTGAAACTGCCGACTGTCGTTATCGGAGCTGTGATCCAGCAGAACGACTTTGGAGTTGAACACTTAAAAATGCGGAGTGGTGTTTGGTCCGGGGAGATGGAAGTCAAAGCCGTGCGGTTCAGCACGCAGTTACCGGCCCAAACCTGGGAACCAGCCGCCGATTTGGGCGCGGAAGTCGTCGAGTTGCCCCCTGGCTTGTTGAGTGCGGCGCTTAAAAAGGTATCAAACCTCAACCTCCAATAACACGAACAGTATCAACCGCAGATGAACGCAGATTAGATCAACCACGAATGGACGCGAATTGACACGAATAATTGTCCCTTATTTCGCGTTCATTCGTGTCCATTCGCGGTTGATTCCTGTGTTTGTGGTTAAGGCTACGGCGCGAAGTGAATGAAAGCTGGTTTTCTCGATAAATTGATTGAGCGGATCCGCCGGATTCAGCCGGAGGAAGTCCAGAATTATCTGGCGCGGCTCGCCCGAGAGAAAGGGTTTCTCGAGCGGATCTTTGATGCGCTGCAAGAAGGCGTCATTGTGACCGACACTCAAGGTAAGATTGAATTCCTGAATGCTGCCGCCGCGCAACTATTTGGAGTACCCGACCCTGACGACGCGGCCGGTAAACCAATCGACGATATCTTGAGGGGTTTGAGCTGGAACTCGCTTGGTTCGGCGGAAAGCACCGTGAGCCGGGATATCGAAGTCTTTTATCCCCAACATCGGTTTCTCAACTTCTATGTGGCCCCGCTTTATTTAGATAAACCGGTGCCGGGTTCGCCCACCGTAATTCAGGATTTGATCGCTTTTGCGGTGATCCTGCGCGATATCACTGAAGAACGGCGCAGCACCGAACGCACGATCGAAAGCGAGAAGCTTTCCGCATTGACGATGTTAGCTGCGGGCGTCGCTCACGAGATCGGTAACCCGCTAAACTCCCTCAACATTCATCTGCAGCTGATTGAGCGTAAATTAGGGCGGTTACCTCCCGCTACTCGTGAGGCCGTCGAAAAATCGTTAACGGTTGCTCGATCTGAGATCGAGCGCCTGGATTCGATTATCCATCAGTTTCTGCGAGCGATTCGTCCCTCTACGCCCACGTTTGAGCCTTACCAAGTAAACGATTTGATCGAAGAATCCGTGGCGTTTCTACGCCCCGAGATTGAAGATCGTGATATCCTGGTCGAGACGGATTTGGATCCGGGTTTGCCGATCGTGGAGGTCGATCGAGACCAGATCAAGCAGGCCTTTTACAACATTATTAAGAATGCCTTTCAAGCGATGAAGACCGGAGGCATTCTTTATATTAGATCGTGGCAAGACGAGACCTACGTCTCGGTTTCTTTTAGCGATACCGGTGGAGGAATCTCTCCTCAGGACATGAGTAAGGTTTTCAAGCCTTACTTCACCACCAAGTCTGCCGGCTCAGGCCTGGGCCTGCTAATTGTCAGACGAATCGTTCGCGAGCATGGAGGAGAGATCGAGATTGAAAGTAACGAAGGCAAAGGAGTCCGCGTCAGTATCCACCTCCCGCATGGAGATAAGCGAACGCGACTGCTCGCAGACCGGCGGGGGGAAGAAGTGAGAAGTGAGAAGTAGGTAGGGCTTACCGCCCGGCGCAATGACAAATAACAGATCCCAAATGACAGATCGAAAAGTCGTCAACCGATGAGCGAGCCGAATAATCTGTCATCTGTCATTTGTAATCTGTCATGAGCCAAGCCTCTGGCGCTGGCTCCTTTTCCGATTACTGTTTACAGATTACTATCTTCAATGCTGGGCACGATTCTTATCGTCGACGATGAAAAGCACACGCGGGAAGGCCTGCGTCAGTCGTTAGAAGAAGAGTTCGACGTCTATACAGCTAGCAATATTGATGAGGCTCTTAATGTGCTCGATGCAGACCGTGTCGATCTCTTGTTGACCGATCTGCGACTCGGCGGTGAAGACGGGATGGCGTTGATCGAGAAGGTATTGCAGCGGGCGCGCCCGCCGATCTGTATTCTGATGACCGCTTACGGCTCGATCGCAACGGCGGTCGAAGCGATGCGCAAAGGAGCCTACGACTTTGTTACCAAGCCGATCAATCTCGATGAGCTGGGGATGAAGATCCGGCGCGCAATTAACGGACAGCGCCTTGAACAAGAGAATCAAGAACTAAAACAACAGGTTGAGCAGCGGTTCGGACTAGAAACTTTGATCGGTGAATCGCCCGGCATGCACCGGATTTTGGACACGATTCGCCAAGTCGCTCCTACCCGCGCTACCGTATTGATCCTGGGTGAGAGCGGCACCGGCAAAGAACTGATTGCTCGAGCCATTCACAATCTGAGCAATCGCAATAAAACCCGTTTTGTGGCGTTTAATTGTTCCGCATTCTCGCCGCAGCTGGTTGAGAGCGAATTGTTCGGCCATGAAAAAGGCGCGTTTACCGGCGCTAGCGAGAGGCGAATTGGACGGATCGAACAAGCCGCCGGCGGTACGTTGTTCCTGGACGAGATTGGTGAGATCGATGGGAATGTGCAGGTGAAGCTTTTGCGGGCGCTTGATCCGGGAGTTTTCGAACGAGTTGGTGGAAACCAGACCATAAAGACGGATATCCGGTTGATAGCAGCGACTAACCGGGATCTCGCTCGCCTCGTCAGCGAGAAGAAGTTCCGAGAAGATCTCTACTATCGGCTGAATGTGGTCCAGGTACGAGTTCCTCCCCTCAGAGAAAGGAGAGAGGACATCCCGCTCCTAGCCAATGGCTTTCTAAAAGAGATCAGCCAACGCGATAACAAAACGTTCCGGCCGCTTTCCCCTGAAGCGATGGATGCGTTGCTGCGCTACGATTGGCCTGGCAACATCCGAGAACTGAAGGGCGCCATCGACTCCGGAGTCACGTTAGCGACCGGCCCTCAGATTACTCTGCGAGATCTACCGGTAACAGTCTCTGAAGCTCGGTTCCCCGGTTCGGCCAGCCTCGATGAGGCTAGTGGACAAATGAACTTACATAACAACGAGATGCGCCTCATCCTGCGCGCATTGGAAGAAACGAACGGAAATCGCACGGAGGCTGCTAAGAAGCTGGGAATTAGCCGTCGCACTCTTCATCGGCGTCTGAAGGAACTGAACCTGTCGGAAGACGATGCTCTGCCGTGAAGTGGGGACGGAATGGACGTAGTGGATATCAGCGCTAAACACCCGAGGCGCCCACTCGGTTCGCGTGGCGAGGAAAACGATCCGGCGTTCACGCTTGATCCCGCTCGTTTCCGCTCGTCGTCGGCGCTCCCACCCGGCTCCCGGCTGGTAACGGGAAACCGCGCACGAATTCTGTGGCATTGATTCGGCGTTTCCCTTCCAATTGAACATCAAGGAGTAAGAGGCTTCCTTCGCCGGCGCCGACAATAATTCCGCGTCGAACCTGCCGTATCACGGTTCCGGGAGCGCTTGCTAGTCCATGTAACGGTAAGACTCGATGTAACTTTAACCGGAGTAAATTCCCCGACGAGTCGAGCACAGTATAGGCGCCGGGCCAGGGATTCATCGCTCGAACCAATCGATCCAGGTAAAATGCCGGCTGCGCCCAATCGATCCGCCCTGAATCACGATCAAGCTTTGGAGCATAGTTAGCTTGAGATTCATCCTGTTTGATGCGAGGCGCCGTTCCTGCCGCTAACCGAGCGATAGTTTCCTCCAGTACAGCGGGGCCGAGTTCAGCTAATCGATCGTGCAACGACCCGCCGGTCTCGCGATGCCGGATCGGGATAGAATGTTGAAGGATGATATCGCCCGTATCGAGTCCCTCGGCCATGTGCATCGAGGTGATCCCGGTTTCGCGATCACCGGCTAAAATGGCGGCTTGAATCGGGGCTGCCCCCCGGTGTCGCGGCAAGAGAGAGGCGTGCAGGTTGATACAAGCAATCCGTGGCATCTCCAAAAGTGATTTTGGCAGGATTTGTCCGTAAGCCATCACTACAATCAGATCAGGCAAAAATGCGCGGATTTCGGCCAGCGCCTCGGGTTTACGAACCCGGGCCGGTTGGAGGACCGGTACCGTAAATCTACTGGCGAGCTCTTTGGTTGGCGGCGCGGTGAGTTTCTGGGATCGACCCACGGGCTTATCCGGCTGGGTGACTACGCCCACCAGCTGAATATCTGGAGCCGAAGCCAGCCATCGTAATGATGGAAGGCCGATTTCTCCACTGCCCATAAAGACAATACGAAGAGGGATACGTATAGACACCTTCTATCCAGGCGTCGCCTTGATTCGGAAAGAACGCAAGGGAATCGGTAGGGACGAGCTCCCGACTCCGCAACTTGTCACGTCTTAGGACATTTCGGCGAGCTCAGTCGAGTCGCTTGGCGAAGGCGGAAGGTCTACGTCACGGCTGAGGGTCTACGACCTGTCCAAAACCGTGGGCTAGGGCGCGCCATAGCGAAGCGACTGCGGCCTGCACGTCCCTACCGGTTTACGCGTTAAAGGTGAGCGAGCCGTTCCTGGTCTCCCAAATCTTTCCCAGGATATCATAAGAGACTTTTACCGGAGGCTGACTGGCATCAACCTTAGTGACCCTACCGGCGAAATGATCGAGAATCGGTTTCGTTTCCTCTTCGTAAAGC
>Ga0185299_10000831_pt1 | contig 72623 bp, 61 predicted proteins | sample PaiPotPPA55metaG_FD_128002 | JGI IMG/M metagenome (GOLD analysis project Ga0185299, IMG submission 128002) | Iron sulfur acid spring bacterial and archeal communities from Banff, Canada, to study Microbial Dark Matter (Phase II) - Paint Pots PPA... ...
CTGCGTTGGGCCTCTCGTTGAAGTGTCAGGTCATGCGAATTGTTCTCGGCTTCCTCTCCGGCGTTATCGGCATGCTCGCCGGATGGTTCGGCCTCGCGTTCTTGGTAATTGCATTAGCCGGGCCAGACCGCGACGGCGGCGTCGCCATGGGCGCCTTTTTCAACATCGGTCCCCTTGGCGCGCTCATCGGGTTCGGTTTCGGTGTCTGGCTGTTCGTGAAGTTTGGCCTAGTCGCCCAAGGCGCGGCGTTTGCGACTGCGCCGTCCTCCGAGCCGGCGAGCGCGTCGTCTCCTGCTGTTACGGTCGCTCCGGCGACAGCTCGAATTTCCCGTTCCTTCGCGGTCGTCGTTTTGGCGATCGTCGCCGGTCTGGCGTGGTGGGCGTGGTATGAGTTCATACGGTCGCCCTATCTGACGCACGGATATATGACCCTTGCGCTGCAATTTCGGCTCCCTGCGGACATGACGGCGTCGGCTGAGGCGAAGGACGTGCAGATCGTTCTCGACGAGGGAGGGCATCGCTGGCCGGCGTATCTGAATGAGGCAGGGTGGCGCGGACATCAGAGCAACCGTGAGGTAATTCTCGCCAGCGTCTCGATGATGTACAAGACGAACCGACGGGTCGTCACCCTGTCAATGCCCGGCGCGCCCTCGCAGTCCTGGACCCTCGAACTTTCTAGCGATCCCGATCCCACTCCGGGCTACACTGCGTGGCTTCCTTCAAGGGACGCCCCCAACCCGATCGAGTTAAACTACCGATTGACCGCAGACCGCTGATCTTTGTTGTCGACACTACCTGCCGACGAGGTGATCGAGTGAGCTGTCGCGACTTTTGAAATTGGGACGAAACGGTCATGCCGGTGGTGTCGCCGCAAGTCCGCTATGAGGAGGTGAACGGACCTAGCTCTGTTGCGGTCCGAGGACCGGGTTTGACACACAAGAGACATCGTCGCTTTCGGTAGGAGAAAGGAAAAGTCTCACCGTTAGATGCTTTGAGCGTCTATCAATTTGCCTCCCTTTTCCATGAATCAGCGGACCTGATGTTGATGCGAGCACCCCTGCGCGAAGGAGCAGTCGCCATGCGTTTCGCCGTGATCCTGGCGGTTCTGGCTCTAATCGGCGTCGCCGGTGTCTGGCTGTTTGCCGGGCGGCAGCTCGTGCTCTTGCTCGACTGCATCGCTACGGGACCGGCGGAGGCGCTGCCCGTTGGCGCCTATGTCTACTGGCCGCCCAGCCTGAAAATCGGCGATGCGAAGATGTATCTGTCCGGCCTCGACGGCAACCCGGTCAATATACGATACGACGTCGACGCCGCTGGTCGATTGACCTTGCGGGCCTTGGGCAAGGCTTTTCCGCTCGGTACGCGAATCGGCCCGCCCCCCGCCGATGGTCGTCCCGATATCCCCTTTGCCGCGGATGATGGGGACGAGGTGGTGTTCAGTCGAGACCGCAGCCTGATCGCCTGGCCGACGCCGTTCGAGATGAACTGGATGACCGGCCATTCGCCAAGTTGGCGGCGCAACGTTTATTACCGGCTCCACTGGCACAAGAGATCGGGCGAATCCTTCGACCTCGTTTGGCGCCTCGAAGAGGGCCGGTATCGGGACGAGGGCTGGAGCGAGGCATCGCGCCTCGGCACGACCGGCCTGATCGACTACTCCATCATCGGCCCGGCGGACAGTTCCGTGGAAAGTGTCGAGCAGTATCTCCGGCGCACCAAGGGTTGGTTCGACGGAGATTTTCGGTTGGAAGCGGCCGGGGTCAGTCCCGATGGCTGCTGCGACGTGGTGCGCGTTATCCATCGCTTCGACGAGGCGGGCGTGCAACCGGGGGGTGGCCTGTCGGTCGAACTTTTGCTCGACCGACGGACCCACGGGATCAAGCAGGAGCGCGCGATGCAGTAGCGGCGGGCCATAAGAAGACCGCCGCTCTCACGCCACGCGGCGTATGTCGGCTTTCAGGGGGTTCTAACCGGACATGCCGCGGACATGCCAAGATCGACGCGAATGACCCCGAACGGATGTTCGCCTGTAAATCACAGGCCATCCGGATCAGGCGGCGACCGACTTCAACGCTGCCTCAACCCTTCCAGCCGGCCTTGCGCAAACCGTCGACGAGGTGAGCGTGGTCTTCCGGCCGAAACCACGGAGCTCTGTTGCGGACATACATGTCGAATGCCGCCGGTGTGCGGGAGACAGCCTTCTCCAGTGCTTCCTTCGCTTCCGCCGGGCGCTCAAGCTGGCCCAGCGCCGCCGCGTACCAGCGGTAGATCATCGGAAAATCGGGATACGACCGGATCAGCCGTTTCGCGGCCCCGATCGAAGCCTCGTATTCGCGGCAAAGATATAGACCGCCCGCAACATGCAACAAACGTACTGCGAGATACGGATCGCGGGGATCGAGCCTGATACAGGTTTCGAGAGCCGTGAGCCCTTCCTTCGGCCGTCCCGCGAAGATCAGCGTTGCGCCTCTGTGGCCATGCGCGATGGCCAGATTCGGACTCATTGAGAGAGCTCGCTCGATCTCCGCCAACGCACCGTCAGCCTCGCCGCGCGCTTGCAAGGCCCAGCCGAGGCATGAACGGGCTTCCGCATCGGCGCCATCGAGCGCGACCGCCCGGCGGGCCAAGGCTTCGGCCGAGCGTTGCGCGGCTGACAGGTCCAGCTTTTGGTAGAGCGCAGCCGTTTGCAGCTGGTACAAGGCGAGCGCGCTGTAGCCGCCGCCGAAAGTCGGGTCGAGATCGATGGCCTGCTTAAAAAATTTCTCTGCGGTCGCATCGTCGTCCGCGGTGGCTTTGCCCAGATGCCACAGACCGCGCTGGTAGGCCGCCCAGGCATCAAGGCTCCCCGGGGGCTTGCGCATCGCGCGTCGCAGCTCGGCGTCTGCAATCGCGGGGGCGATGGCGGTCGTCAGCGCTTCGGTAAGCTCGTCCTGCACGGCGAAAATATCGGCGAGATCGCGGTCGTAGCGCTCAGCCCACACATGATTGCTGGTTCCCGCCTCTACCAGCTGCGCAGTGACGCGGATCCGATTGCCGGCCTTGCGCACGCTACCTTCGAGCACATAGCGAACGCCGAGCTCGCGCCCAACCTGTCTCACATCGACCGCGCGACCCTTGTAGGTGAAGGATGAGTTCCGGGCGATGACGAACAGCGAGGGATAGCGCGATAGCGCCGTAATCACATCCTCGGCGACCCCGTCGGAGACGAACTCTTGCTCGGGGTCGCCGCTCATGTTGGTGAATGGCAGCACGGCGACGGACGGTTTGTCGGGCAGCGTGAGCGCTGGAATCTCGGGTTTGGGCGTCGCAGGCCGCCGGCTGGGTTCGATGATGATACGGTAAACGTGAACAGGCCGGGCGATATTCTTCAGAGCTTGCTCGCCCGCGTCCTCAACCTCGAAAGACACCTTATCGCGCGCGTGATTGAGGACTGTCTGAGAGATGCAGATACCGCCGGGTTCGGCAACGCCCTCAAGCCGTGCGGCGATGTTGACGCCGTCCCCAAAGATGTCGTGCGCCTCGACGATCACGTCGCCGATGTTGATGCCCACACGGAATGCAATGCGCCTGTCTTCCGCATCATCCATTGTAAGTTCATGGATACGGTTCTGGAACTGCATCGCAGTGCGAACCGCCTCGACCGCGCTCGGAAACTCCGCCAAGAACCCGTCGCCGGTATTCTTCACGATGTGGCCGCCGTGTTCTGCGATTACAGGCTCGACAACGTCTGCCAGGAGCGCCGTCAAACCTGCATGCGTCGCCTCTTCGTCGTTATGCATGAGCCGCGAATAGCCGGCCACGTCGGCAGCCATTATTGCTGACAACCTACGTTCGATCCGACCTGGCCGCTCATGCGCCATGGCACGCAAACCTCTCGTGCCGCACTTGTACGATAAATCCGACTGCCACGCCAACGCACTCTTCGACGCCTGGCCGCGGCCGGGCATACGGCCGCCAATGGCACCTTTGAGACACGCCAACTGCATCGAGCCATATCCGCTTTCAGGGGTAACCCGGAACACCTTTGCTCGGACCGAGTTCTTCTGACGTTGACTCCGAAGCGGACATCACGTGTGGACGGGTTACGCCCGCCTGCTTTACGAGCGATTTGCGCAATGGCAATTTCCTGCCATTGCCCAAGGTGGGACGTTCAGTTGTGCGCCTGAGCCGTCGATTCCATTCCCGGCGGAGCTTTCATCCAGGAGTAGCTGTGGCTTGCGAGATCATAGCCGCGATCAAACAGCGCGATCATGTACTTTTGGTCGAACGGCTCGCCACTGGTGTCCGCGAAGTCGGCCGGAATGCTTGCAAGGTTGAAGTCAATTCCGTCACGCCTGGTGATGGAATAGATCCGATAGAGATCGCCGATCCCCTGGTTCTTGATGAGCGTGGAGATTGAACGCTGGGTAATGGACAGGACATTTTCGTTGACGGATTGCCATTCGGGATCGATTTTTCCATTTCTGATCACGAACAATCGCGCCTTCGGTCTTCCGGATTTTTGATCGCGGGAAGCAAGCGAAAATGACGACGGAGCAATAAAGACCTGTCGGGTGACGCCACCGTCGACATGCAACTCGTCATAATCCTGGCCGCCAACCCGGACCTGAATCCGGACCGGCGCGAAAACCCCCGGAAGCGTCGCCGACGCCAGCAGGATCTTGCGGAACAGGACGATCGCATCAGGCCTATTGCTCATCGCGATCCGCCCCATGTCCCACATGACCGGCCTTTGCGTATCGAGATTGGTGGTTCCGATCAAGAGAATGCGGCCCTTGATCCGCTCTCTGGCGATCTCCTGCAGAAAAGCGGTGTCCACGTATTTCTCGATCAATCGGGCCAACGGCGCGTCGTCGACCAGGGCCGATCCTTCGAGCAAACCGGGCACGTTGTAGGTGAAAATGTCCTTCCTTCCATATTTGGTAAAAATCTCGCGCAGCTGAGCGTCGTGTTCGCCCCCGAGGTAGGCGAAGGGAGCGATCAGCGCGCCGGAGCTGACGCCTGTAACCAGGTCGAACATCGGCCGCGTGCCCGCATCGCTCCAGCCAACCAACAGGCCGGCGCCAAAAGCACCGTCCTCGGCGCCGCCGGAAATAGCGAGAAGATTTGAAACCGGCTGATGCCTTTCCGCGTCCAACACCCTCTGCATTTCCGCTCTCGGTGCATCCGCCATCATAATGGCGCGGATGTCCTTGGCGGGTGCGTCACCCCAAAACCGGATGTCATGAAATCCGTCGAGTTCGATATGGCCGGCATCGGCTTGCGGCAGCACGTTGCGCGGCGAAATCGTTGCACATCCGGCCGTCGAAAAGACCAACGAACTGATCAGAACAAATCGAAATATAGCGCGCCACTCAAGCAACGATCGCAGAAACATTTTGAAATCTTCGTTGCTTCCAGCTGACGCGATCACGACCCATTCGAGGTTTAACTTGAGTTATAACGCAGGGGCGGATGAGTGTTGGTATTGGGGCATTGTCAGGGCGAACGTCCGCACTTCAATGCCCATCGTGACCAACGCGGTTGCGACCTGAAGGAGACATCGGCCAGGTGAGGGAGCCCGGCCGACGGCGGCCTCCTTCGAGGACCCCCTTCGAGAACTGGCGGCGGACGCAGGGAATGTCTGCGCCCCGGGGAAGACCGGAAATTGTGGGTGCACCGTTCGAATGGGGCGAATGCCCCTTCTGCCACATTGCGCTGAGACGGAACTCATGCTCTCGTGGGCTGCGCAAGCTTGCGGATCGCCTTATTGGGAATGGATGCTTTGACCGATCCGCATGTCTTACGTCATCCCGCCGGTCTAACGGTAGGCGAGATTGCGGCCTTGACCGGTGCCGAGCTTCAGGGTGTCGCAAACCGCCCCCAGCGAATGACCAATGTAGCGCCGATTGATCTGGCGGAGGCCGGCGACTTAACCTTTGTAGACAACGCGAAATTTGCGCAGGCCCTCACCTCGACGCGGGCTGGTGCTGTATTGATAAGCCAGCATTTTCAATGTCGCGTTCCGAGCGGTCTGGTCGTACTGCTCACGCCGGAGCCCTATAAGTGCTTCGTGCTGGTGGCTCGCCAACTTTATCCTGACACATTGCGCCCCTCGTCGCTGTTTGAAACCGAGGGCATCGCGCCTGGTGCCTCCGTCCATCCCTCCGCCCAACTCGCGAGCGGTGTGACGGTTGACCCCGGTGCGGTCATCGGACCGCGGGCTCAAGTCGGCGCTGGAACGCTGATCGGGGCCAACGCCGTGATTGGACCAGGCGTTCGGATCGGACAGAATTGTGCGATCGGTCCCGGGAGCTCGATCACCCATGCGATCATCGGCGACCGGGTCATCGTACATCCGGGTTGTCACATCGGCCAGGACGGGTTTGGTTTCATCATGGGCGCAACCGGGCATCTCAAGGTGCCGCAGGTTGGCATTGTGGCCATTGAACATGATGTTGAGATTGGAGCCGGGACGACAATCGATCGGGGCGGGATTCGCAATACGGTTATCGGCGAGGGGACCAAGATCGACAACCTCGTTCAGATCGCCCACAACGTCGTTATCGGACGCCATTGCATTATCGCCGGTCAATCAGGGTTGAGCGGCAGCGTCACGTTGGGAGACTTTGTCGTCCTCGGAGCACGGGTTGGTATCCGCCAGCACGTTACGGTCGGCAAAGGGGCTCGGCTTGCCGCGAGATCCTCGGTGATGCGCGATGTTCCGGCAGGGGCGCTGTGGGGCGGCTTCCCCAACGCCAAGCCTCTCCGGCAATTTCTGCGCGAGGTCGTGACCCTTGAACAGCTGGCGGCACCCATCCCCAAGCTGCCGGCGCCTTCAATTCATAGCGCCTCGATCGTGGAGGAGGTGCCGGACTAGACGGCGAGCGGTTGCGGAGTTAGGCGGGCGAACCTCCGTCAACACATCGGCTACCTCTCGATATTCTCGACCCGGTATGCCTCGACTTGCGCCTTGAGCAGCTCCAGCGACGCGGTCGGGGCGGCGGGGTCGACGAGATATTTTTTCTCCGCAAGCATCGAAAGCACCTTCAGATCGACCACCGGCGAGTGGTGGATGACATCGGCGTAGTTGCTCAAATCGTGGGTGATCTCCTTGGCCTCGCGAAAATCATACAGGCTGACATTGCCAAACTGTGCCAGCCGTTTCGCCGTATAGTCGGTGAAATCATACACGATCTTCAATGTCGCCGGCGAGGCATCGCGCATCGCCACCCATTGCAGGATCGAATAGGGCGGAAAATAAATATCGAATTTCACGTCCGGATGGCTCGCGATCAGGCCAACCGCATCGCTCTCGAAATTCCGGACCTGCACGGCATAGTTGTAGCCTGATGCCAGATAGGCCCGGTGTGCCGGAGACGTGATATTCGCGAATGCGGCGATCGCCCTCCTGGCGTTATAGGCGGCGGACACGTCATAATCGGGCCGCAGGACATTGATTTCATCGACGCTCGCAATCGGAAATTTGAACAGCACGCCGTTAGTCAGCCGCGCAGCTATTCTTTCAAACGGTTTTATCGACCCCACCAGCATCCACAGCGACTCGCGCGCCATCGCGCCGCTGAACAGATAGCCCGCGATGCCCTTGGGGTCTCGCCGATAGAGATCGGCGGGCAGATAAGCGTCGTGGTCGACATCCGACGCATCCTGGAAAATCCAGTCGTCCATCTGCCAGATCACGCGTTTCGGGTGGCGCTCGAGCGCCGCGGCAAGCACAAAACTCTGCTCGTGGGATGTCGAGCCGTTCATCGCGAGTTTCAGGCAGTGGGTACCGAGCAGCCGATCGAAGTCGCTTTGCTTGAAGTGAATGGCGAGCGAGGTGCCCATGAACACCGTGTCGAACTGCTGGCTCCGGATCAGGCCGGCGTTCTGCATCCGGCTGTCGTTCGAATACATCGGATGATAAAACCGCGCCGGGCGGAACAGCTGCAACGGATCGACAGCGAAATTGAGCGCGGCCGCTGCGAGCATGATCAGCACGCTGGCACAGAGAAACTGCAGCAAATTATTGGCCGGTTTACTCATTAGAACCTGAAATAGATAAATTCGCTGTGCTGCTGGATTCCGAGAATCCCGAAGGCCAGCACCGCCGCGGTCGCATACAGGAAGAGGGGCCGCAGCCGCCAATGATCGAGCCCCTCGCCGACCTTTCTCGCCTCGTGATCGTAGCCCATGATCGCTTGCGTGTTCGGCGCAAACCAGGCGAGCGCGGCATAGACGACAATGAAGGCCGAGTAGGCGATTTCGCCGCGGCCGAAAACGATATGGGTCGGATCGGCCATCTTCGAGAGGATGGACAGCGCCGACGAAACGCTGTCGGCGCGAAAAAACACCCAGGCGACCACGACCGACAGGAAGGTCAGAACGAACGCGGCAAGATTGGCGACATGCTGGAAACGCGGCGCCGTCGCCGGGCCATAATTATTCCAGGCGTGGTTGATGCAGAGATAGAGGCCATGCAGGACGCCCCAAATGACGAAGGTCCAGGCCGCGCCGTGCCAAAGGCCGCCGAGCGCCATCGTCACCATCAAATTGACATAGCGCAGCACCGGGCCATGCCGGTTGCCGCCGAGCGGGATATAGAGATAGTCGCGCAGGAAACGCGACAGCGTCATGTGCCAGCGCCGCCAGAAATCGATGATGCTGGTCGCCTTGTAGGGTGAGTTGAAATTGAGCGGCAGGAAGATGCCGAACATCAGGGAAATTCCGATCGCCATGTCGGAATAGCCGGAGAAATCGAAATAGAGCTGGAACGTATAGGCCAGCGCGCCGATCCAAGCCTGGTCGAACGATGGCGGCGACGGACCGAACGCCTGCGCGACCAGCGGCTGGATGCCGTCGGCAAGACAGGTCTTCTTGAACAGGCCGATCGCGAAAATGATCAGGCCGCACAGGATCAGATGCGGATCCGGCCGCTTTGATTCGGCGCGCTCGAATTGCGGGATCATATCCTTGTGGTGCAGGATCGGCCCGGCGATCAGGTGCGGGAAATAAGTGACGAACAGCGCGTAGTGCGGCAACGCATAATGAGCGACCTTGCCGCGGTAGGCGTCGACCAGGAACGCGATCTGGGTAAAGGTGTAGAACGAGATTCCGACCGGAAGCAGGATGTTGATCGAAAAGCCGGTGGCAAAGAGCGTGTTGAAATTGGCGGTCAGGAATCCCGCATATTTGAAAATGCCGAGCACCAGCAGATCGCCGGCGACCCCAACCGTCAGCACCGCAAATCGCGGCGTGGCGCGCAAGCGTCCGGAGATCAGCAGCCACCCGATCAGGTAATTGAACGCGACCGACCCCAGCAAGAGCGGCACGAACTGCCAGTTGCTGACGGCGTAGAAGACAAGCGACGCCAGCGCCAGCCAGATCACGGGCGCGAGATTACTGATCCGGCCGAGCGCGAAATATCCGAGCAGGACGACCGGCAGGAACAAAAAAATGAACGGGTAGGAGTTGAAAAGCATTAAGTCCCGATCGCAGGCTTTCGTCATGGCCGGGCTTGTCCCGGCCATCCACGTCTTTCTTGTCCGAAACAAGACGTGGATGCCCGGCACAAGGCCGGGCATGACGAGTTAGCTTGTACAGCCACCGGACCCCGGCGGGCCGAAAAAACCCTAACCATACAACCGGCCGATCAACAAGCCGGGCGGGGGCGCGATAGCGGCACATCTCGCAATACCAAAAATCGCACCGATATGGCATGGGGGTGGCGGGCGTATCCGCCGATATCGAACGAGGATTTTGAGTGACCGAACCGATCGAGAGAAAAAAAACCCTGCCCGCCCCGATTGCGCCGCGCCGGCCGCATTCATTCACCAGGCATGGCATCACGGTTGTCGACGATTACGCCTGGCTGAAGGACGAGAACTGGCAGGAAGTGCTGCGCGACCCCTCGATCCTCGAACCGGATATCCGCAACTACCTCGAAGCCGAAAACGCCTACACCGAGGGCCTGCTCGGCCACACCGCGCCGCTGCAGAAGACGCTGGTCGGCGAGATGCGCGGACGGATCAAGGAAGACGATTCCAGCGTGCCCGCCCCCGACGGGCGCTATGCTTATTTTCGCAAATTCCGCGAGGGCGGCCAGCATGAGATGTTCGGCCGCATGCCACGGAATGGCGGCGAGACCGAGATCGTGCTCGACGGCGATGCGCTGGCGGCCGACCATGAGTATTTCAAGTTCGGCGGCGCGCGGCATTCGCCGGATCACAAATTGCAAGCCTGGAGCGCCGACCTCAAGGGCTCGGAATATTTTGCCATCCGCGTGCGCGACTGGGCCACCAGGCAGGACCTCGGCGACGTCGTTGAGGAGACCGACGGCACGGTGGTGTGGAGCACGGACTGCAGGAGCTTCTTCTACGTCAAACTCGACGACAACCATCGCCCGATGCAGGTCTGGCGTCATCGCCTGGGGACCACGCAGCAGGACGATGTCCTGGTCTACGAGGAGAAGGATCCCGGCTGGTTCACCCATCTGCATGAAAGCACCAGCGGCCGCTTCTGCGTGATCGCCGGCGGCGACCACGAGACCTCCGAGCAGCGGCTGATCGATCTTGCCCATCCCGAAGCGCCGCTGCTCCTCGTCGCGGCCCGCGAAAACGGCGTGCAATATTCGGTCGCCGATCGCGGCGAGGAACTCCTTATTCTCACCAATGCCGACGACGCCATTGACTTCAAGATCGTCACCGCCCCCCTCGCCACGCCTGAGCGCGGCAACTGGCGCGATTTCATTCCGCATCGCGCCGGCGTCTATATCATCGACATCGAGCTCTACGCCAACCATCTGGTGCGGCTGGAGCGCGCCAACGCCCTGCCCGCTATCTTCATCCGCGATCTCACGACCAGCGCGGAGCACGCCATCGCCTTCGACGAGACGGCATATTCGCTCGACACCATGGGCGGCTACGAATTCGACACCACGAATTTGCGGTTTTCCTATTCATCGATGACGACGCCGTCGGAAGTCTATGACTACGACATGGCGAGCCGGACGCGAATTTTGCGCAAGCGCCAGGAAATCCCCTCCGGCCATAACCCCGCCGATTACGTCACCACCCGCATCATGGCGACCTCGCATGACGGCGCGGAGGTGCCGGTGTCGATCCTGCATCGCAAGGATTTTGTGCGCGACGCAAGCGCGCCGCTTCTGTTGTATGGCTACGGCTCCTACGGCATGGCGATGCCGGCGTCGTTTAGCGCCAACCGGCTGTCGCTGGTCGACCGCGGTTTTGTCTATGCGATCGCCCATATCCGGGGCGGCACCGACAAGGGCTGGGGCTGGTATCTCGACGGCAAGCGCGAGAAGAAAACCAACAGTTTTGATGATTATGCGGCCGCCGCCCGCGCGCTGATCGAGGCGAAATATTCAGGCCCAAAACGCATCGTCGGCCATGGCGGCAGCGCCGGCGGCATGCTGATGGGCGCGGCCGCCAATCGCGCCGGCGAATTGTTCGCCGGCATCGTCGCGGAAGTGCCGTTCGTCGACGTGCTCAATACCATGCTCGACGACAGCTTGCCGCTGACGCCGCCGGAATGGCCGGAATGGGGCAACCCGATCGAAAGCGAAAAAGATTTTAAGACCATCCTGTCGTACTCGCCCTACGACAATGTCGGGACAAAAGATTATCCGGCGATCCTCGCCATGGGCGGCCTGACCGATCCGCGCGTCACCTATTGGGAACCGGCCAAATGGATCGCGCGATTGCGCGCCACCATGCGCGGCGGCGGCCCGGTACTGTTGCGCACCAACATGGGCGCCGGCCACGGCGGCGCCTCGGGGCGCTTCAACCGGCTAGACGAAGTCGCGATCGCCTATGCATTCGCGTTGTGGGCGGTGGGGATGGCGGACGCCGCGGCGTAGCGCGGGCACTCTTCTCCCTCGCCCCCCTTGCGCCGCCCTGCTCCCTCGCCCCGCCCTTCTTCGCGGGGAGAGGCGTAGGCGGCCTACGGCCGCCGTTCTTGATAGAAGAACGCCGATGCGAAGCATCGGCTAGGGTGAGGGGCCTCGTCCGCGAATTCCGGCGTCTCAAATGCGGCGCCACCCCTCACCCGGATCGCAAGCGCGATCCGACCTCTCCCCGCGAAGAGCGGGGCGAGGTGAAGAGAGACCTACCGCCCCGTCTGCTTCCGCCACGCCGCGAAATCTAACAGCGTCTGCTCATCGGTTGCCGGGTAGAGCCCGAGGATCGAGCGGCCTCGTTTCACCTGTTCGGTGACAAAATCCTCGAACGCCGTCATCTCGAAGGCCTCATTGGCGATTTCATCGGCAAGATGCGCGGGGATCACGATCACGCCATCGCTATCGCCCAGGATGACGTCGCCGGGAAACACCGGCGCATCGCCGCAGCCGATCGGAACGTTGATCTCGATCGCCTGATGCAGGGTGAGATTGGTCGGCGCGCTCGGCCGGTGGTGATAGGCCGGAAAGCCGAGTCTGGCGATCTCGGCGGAATCGCGAAAACCGCCGTCAGTGATCACGCCGGCAACGCCACGCTGCATCAGCCGCGTCACCAGGATGGCGCCGGCGGACGCGGCGCGGGCATCCTTGCGGCTGTCCATCACCAGCACAGCCCCTGGCGGACAATCTTCGATCGCCTTGCGCTGCGGATGGGCGCGGTCGCGAAACACCTCGAGCTTGTTGAGGTCTTCGCGCGCCGGAATGTAGCGCAGCGTGAAAGCCTCGCCGACCAGAACCGGCTGGTCGGCACCGAGCGGATGCACATCCTGAATGGTCTGGATACGAAAACCGCGCTTGAACAGCGCGGTCGCGACCGTCGCGGTAGAGACGGTTTTGAGCTTGTTGCGGGTGATGTCACTGAGTTTTGTCATTGGTTTCTTCCGATTGTTCGTCATTCCGGGATGCGCCACTTGGCGCAGGCCCGGAATCCATACTCGCGATGGTGGTTATGGATTCCGGGCTCAAGGCTTCGCCTTGCCCCGGAATGACAATTTCAATAAATCGACGGCTCGCCGACCGGCGCGCCGAATCCGGTTTCCAGGAAATCGAAATCGCAGCCTTCATTGGCCTGCTTGATGTGCTTGGTGAACATCCAGCCATAGCCGCGTTCGAAACGGCGCTCGGGCTGCTTCCATTCGGTCCGGCGTTTTGCCAGTTCCGCCTCGTCTACACCGAGATTGATCGAGCGCGCGGCGACGTCGAGCGTGATCTTGTCGCCATTTCGCACCAGCGCCAGCGGCCCGCCGACAAAGGACTCCGGCGAGACATGCAGGATGCAGGCACCGTAGCTGGTGCCGCTCATGCGCGCATCCGACAGCCGCACCATGTCGCGCACGCCCTGTTTCACAAGTTTTGTGGGGATCGGCAGCATGCCCCATTCCGGCATTCCCGGCCCGCCCTGTGGCCCGGCATTGCGCAAAATCAAAACATGATCCGCCGTGACGTCGAGATCGGGATCGTCGATCGCCTTTTTCATCGAGGGATAGTCGTCGAACACCAGCGCCGGCCCGGTATGTTTCAGAAAACGCGGCTCGCAGGCGGAGGGCTTGATCACGCAGCCGTCGGGGGCAAGATTGCCCTTGAGCACCGCCAGCGCGCCCTCGGCATAAATCGGATCCTTCACCGTTCTGATGACGTCGTCATTGTAGACTTCGGCCGTCGCGATATTTTCGCCAAGGGTCTTGCCGGTCACGGTCATGCAATCCAGATGCAGATGCTCCCGGATCCGGCTCATCAGGCCGGGCAATCCGCCGGCATAGAAAAAATCCTCCATCAGATATTTGTCGCCGCTCGGCCGCACATTGGCGATGACAGGCACCTTGCGGCTGGCGGTTTCGAAATCGTCAAGCGTGATGTCTTGGCCGGCGCGGCGCGCCTGCGCGATCAGATGGATGATCGCGTTGGTCGAGCAGCCCATCGCCATCGCCACCGTGATGGCGTTCTCGAAGGCTTTTCGGGTCTGGATCTTCTGCGGCGTCAGATCTTCCCAGACCATCTCGACAATGCGGCGCCCCGATTCGGAAGCCATGCGAATATGGCCGGCGTCGGCGGCCGGGATCGACGAGGCGCCCGGCAGCGTCATGCCGATCGCCTCGGCGATCGCGGTCATGGTGGAAGCGGTGCCCATGGTCATGCAGGTGCCGTAGCTGCGGGCAATCCCGGCCTCGACATCGACCCAGTCCTTGTCGGAGATTTTCCCCGCCCGCCGCTCGTCCCAATATTTCCAGGCGTCGGATCCCGAACCCAGCGTCTTGCCCTTCCAATTGCCGCGCAGCATGGGACCCGCAGGCAGATAGATCGCCGGCAAATTCATGCTGGTGGCGCCGAGCAGCAGCGCCGGCGTGGTCTTGTCGCAGCCACCCATCAGCACCACGCCGTCGACGGGATGGCCGCGCAACAGCTCCTCGGCGTCCATCGCCAGCATGTTGCGATACAGCATGGTGGTCGGCTTGAGCAGCGATTCCGACAGCGACAGCGCCGGCAATTCCAGCGGGAAGCCGCCGGCCATCAGCACGCCGCGTTTGACGTCGTCGACGCGGCTCTTGAAGTGCATGTGGCAGGGCTGCGCGTCCGACCAGGTATTGAGGATCGCGATCAGGGGGCGGTCCTTCCACTCCTCCGGCGCGTAGCCCATCTGCATGGCGCGCGAGCGGTGGCCGAAGGCGCGCAGATCGTCGGGCGCAAACCAGCGCGCGCTGCGCAGCGTTTCCTTGGTCTTTTTCTTGTCGGTCATTTTGCTGCCTGTTGGGAACCCCTTTAGGGTCATCTCACAGGCAGTTCTCAGGACGCAAGCCCCGCTTAATCATCTCATGATTTTAAGCAGGGGGAGGCGCGCAATTATCTTGCATCCCGCCGGCGCACGGCGAATCATTGGCAAACGGGGGGCAGGCCCGGCAACATCTGCCCGATACCGTGCATAGAGGCGTTCGAAAACATCTGCTTTTTCAACAACCTCGCGGTTGGAGGCCTTAGGAAATGCTTGCGCGACAGAGACAACGGTTTCACAACCCAGCATTGACCTGAGATTGTATTCGCGGGGCGCGGGCTGTGGCAAAAATCCTGGTCGTCGACGATGACAGCGCGGTGCGGGCGACCATCCAGCTTTTGCTGGAACGGGCCGGGCACGAGGTGGTCGTCGCCAGCGACGGCCGCAAAGGGCTTACGATCTTCGAGGCCGGAAATTTCGACCTGCTGCTGCTCGATATTTTCATGCCGGGAATGGACGGGCTGGAAACCATGCGGCTCATCCATGCGCAGCAGCCGCTGACCCCGATCATCGTGATCTCGGGGCGCCCGATTACGCCGGATCCGGCCGCGGGTCCGGATTTCCTGGAGATGGCGACCAAGCTCGGCGCGATCTCAAGCCTGCAAAAGCCGTTCAAGCCGGCCGCGCTGCTGGCGGCGGTTGCGGGTTGTCTTGAGGCCGCAAAACGTTCATCGTCGTCATCGATCCAGGCTGGGGATATTGCCTCCCGCCCATGATGCCGAGACTGCGTCGCCCGATCTGCCGGGCTTGCGTGCGGGGGGCACGGAGGTGGCGCGAAAGCAACGATGACGCTGACAACCAGGCTAGCCGTCGCGATGATCCTGCTGGTTGCGATCGTGGTCACCGCGGTCGGTTGGCTGAGCTATCGCAGCATCGAGCAGGCGCTGCTGCCACGTATCCTCGATCGCATCGAGGCGCATTCAAGCCTCATCGCCACCGACCTGCAATCCCATGTGCGCGGCGCGCGGGGCGACATTGCCGGCTTTCGCGCGGCCGCCGCATTGAACGGGTTGATCCGGGCGCGTCTCGCCGGCGGCGTCGATCCGGTCGATGGTCTTTCCGAAAAGACCTGGCACGATCAATTCGCGCAGCGCCTTCTGGCCGAGCTCGGCGCCAAGCCGGCCTACGCGCAGTTTCGCATCATCGGCATCGAGGATGGCGGACGTGAAATCGTTCGTGTCGATCGTTCCGGCCCCAACGGGGCGATCCGGCTGGTTCCCGATGCGGAGCTGCAGCGCAAGGGCGACCGGGGCTACTTCAAGGACACGATCCGCCTCGCCGCGAATGAAACCTACGTATCCGCGCTCGATCTCAATCAAGAGAACGGCGCCATCGAAGTACCTCACGTGCCGACCTTGCGCGTTGCTACCCCGTTGATGGCACCCGACGGCAAGCCGTTCGGCATCGCCATCATCAACATCGACATGCGGCCGGCTTTCGACCGGGTCCGGTCGTCGGTACCGCAGGGCGAACAAATCTTCGTCGTCAACAAGCGCGGCGATTATCTCGTTCACCCCGATCCGAAGCGTGAATTCGGCTCGGAGCTGGGCACGCCGACCGATTGGCAGAACGACTTCCCCGATTTGGCGCCGGCGCTTGGGGCATCGCAAGGCGTCGCGCATATCGCACCGGATCAAACCGGAAAGCTGGGCGGCGTGGCGCTCGCGCCCGCGCTTCTGGCCGGCAGCGAATGGGTCGCCGTCATCCAAACGTTTCCGAACACCGTGTTCGTGGCGCCGGCGGCGGCGATCCGCGACAGTTCCATACGGGTCGGATTGATCGCGGTGCTATGCACGGCCGCGCTGGCGATGTCGTTTGCGAGGTCGCTGGTGCGGCCGATCAGTCAATTGACGGCGGCCGTCGAAGGCATCGGCCGCAACGACCGGGTCGCGATCCCGGTCGACGCGAGCGGCGAGACCGGCGTGCTGGCGCGGGCGTTTGCGCGGGTGATGGGCGACGCCAACGCCAAAACCGCGGCGCTGGAGCGCGAGGTCCAGGAACATCTCCGCACCGAGGCCGCGCGCGACCACTACGCGGCGCGCGAGCGCCTGTTCAGCGCCGCCGTGGAATCCTCCAACGACGCCATCATCACCAAATCCCTCGACGGCACGATCACCGGATGGAATCCGGCCGCGGAACGCGTGTTCGGATATAGCGCGGCGGAGGCGGTCGGCAAAAGCATCGAGCTGATCGTGCCGCCCGACCGGAAAGAAGAGATAGCCGACATCCTGCGCCGGATCGGCTGGGGCCAGCGGATCGAGCACAACGAAACCGTGCGATTGCGCAAGGATGGCCGTGCGGTGGAGGTTTCGCTCAGCATATCCCCGATCAGGAACCCGTCGGGGGCGATCATCGGCGCATCGAAGATCGCCCGCGATATCACCGAAAGCAAAAACGCGCAGCGGGCGCTGCGCCAGCAGATCGAGGAACGCCGCCGCATCTTCGAGACTTCGCAGGATCTGATCCTGGTCCTGGATTCCACGGGCGTTATGGTTCAGGTCAGCCCAAGCTGCGAAGCCATATTGGGATATCGGCCCGAGGAAATGATCGGTCGCAACGGCGTAGAATTCATCCACCCGGACGACCTCGAGAATTCCCAAGAGGAAATGCGCGCCGCCCGGCGCGGACTACGCCCCAGGATATCCGATATGCGCTGCATCCATAAGGACGGGCGGGCCGTACCGCTGTCCTGGCTTGGAACATGGTCCGAGCCGGTCAAGCGGCATTTCTTTGTCGGCCGCGACATGACCGACGCCCAGCACGCGCAGGAGACATTGCGCGAAAGCGAACGGCAGGCACGGGGCATCATCGATACCGCGCTCGATGCCTTTGTCCAGATCGACCAGAGCGGCCGCATCCTGGACTGGAACACGCAGGCGGAAGTTATCTTCGGCTGGCCGCGCCGGGACGCGGTTGGGAAGGACTTCCTCGAATTGCTTGTCGGGGAAGCAGATCGTGAGGTGCTTAGCGCAGGCCTGGCGCGCTTCCTCGGCTCGGGACGAGACCAGATTCTGCAACGCCGCCGCGAAATCATGGTCCGAAACCGCGATGGCAGAGAGTTCAGGGCCGAGTTGAGCGCGACTGCGGTGAAAACGCGGGAGGGCTTCATCCTAAACGGCTTCGTGCGCGACCTCACCGACAAGATCGCGGCGGAGGAGCGGATACGCCAGGCCGAGAAGATGGAGGCCCTCGGCCAGCTGACCGGCGGCATCGCGCATGATTTCAACAATATCCTGACCGTGATCACCGGCACCATCGAAATTCTGGGCGATGCGGTCGCCAAAGAGCCGCAGCTCGCCGCCATTGCCGGGATGATCGACGAAGCAGCAGCCCGCGGCGCCGATCTCACCCAGCACCTGCTCGCCTTCGCCCGCAAGCAGCCGCTGCAACCGCGCGAGACCGATGTCAACACGCTGATCATCGATACCGCCAAATTGCTGCGGCCGACGCTCGGCGAGCAGATCGAGATCGAATCGGCATTTGAAGACGAAAACTGCTTTGCCACCGTCGACCCCAACCAGCTTGCCACCGCGCTGCTCAATCTCGCGCTCAACGCCCGCGACGCCATGCCGAACGGCGGCAAGCTCATTCTCGAGACCGGCTCGACCTACCTCGATGAAAATTATGCCAATTTGCACGGCGACGTCCGGCCCGGCCGCTATGCGCTGATTGCCGTAAGCGACACGGGGACCGGCATTCCGGCGGCGATCCTCGATAAAGTGTTCAACCCGTTCTTTACCTCGAAGGGGCCCGGCAAGGGCACCGGCCTCGGGCTGAGCATGGTGTACGGCTTCGTCAAGCAATCCGCAGGGCATATCAAGATTTACAGTGAGGAAGGCCACGGCACCACGATCAAGATGTACCTGCCGCCGGGCACCGGCGCGGCGGTCGCGTCCGAGACCGCCTTTGCCTCGGCCATTCAAGGGGGCTATGAGCGCATTCTTGTCGTCGAAGACGACAAGCTGGTACGCGACTATGTACTGACCCAACTGCACTCGCTGGGCTATGCCACGCTGGCTGCGGCCAATGCGACGGAAGCGCTTGGACTCGTCGAGGCCGGCCAAGAATTCGACCTGCTGTTCACCGACGTGATCATGCCGGGCGCCATAAACGGCCGCCAGCTCGCCACCGAACTGCAAAACCGCAATCCCGGGCTAAAAGTGCTGTTTACCTCGGGCTACACCGAAAATGCGATCATCCATCACGGCCGGCTCGACACCGGCGTTCTGCTGCTCGCCAAACCTTACCGCAAATCGGATCTGGCCCGCATGTTCCGCAAGGCGCTTGCCGGTTGAGGGCTCTCGAATGGTCCGAGCTGAGTGGCTGCGCCTCAAAACTGTGCATGCAGTCGCCCGGAAAAGACCGAAACCGGTCCGCGGTCGGCATTGTATCCGGGATTGTCGATGAACTGATAGTCGACGGTGAGCGTCGCCCATTTGTTGAGGCTGTAGGCGTAATAGGCTTCAAGGATCTGCTCGGGGCGATAGTTGAGTCGGCCATCGCCGATCAGAATCCCAAGCCCCCCGGCCGCAAAATATGCGCGGGCGATGGGCGAAAGACCCTCGACCACGCCTGCGACGCCAATTTTGTCGTCCGGTCGGCCCCACGCATTGCCTTTTAACACAGTACCGAACGAAAGACTCTCGTCGCAATCGGTCCAGCCGATGAGTTCGACCTGGCCGGGACTCCAGCTCGCGCGCGAGAATATGCCCAGATCCCGCGTGATCGCCTGCTCCATATTGACGACAAAGCCGTAGTTCGTTCGCACCTGCCGTGTCTGCGTAATGTCGGGATAGTTCGGGGTGGTCGACGGCATCGCGAGCGCGTCCGCATAGCTCCCCATGTCGGCGAGGTTCGCCTATCCCATCAAACGTAGTTTTCCGGGCTGCGAGAACAGCGAATACCGCAGTTCCAATTCACCGATGTACTCGCCGTGCTCCAAGACGCGAGTGTCGTAACTGTTGACGTTGGAGACGGTCGGCACCAGGAAATAGCCGGCACGAAACGCCCAGTTCTTTTGGTTCAATTCCGCAGAGGCGCCCCACGTGTATCCAATCTTGTCCATGGTTACGTCGTAGGAACCGCAGCAATACATATTCCAATTGAGGAAATCGACGCGCGGATCGCGGGAATAGGTGTTGCCCTCGAATATATCGAGAACCGCGAACCTGCCGGCAGTGACGGTGATCCGGGAGATATCCTGCTTGCCCGCGAGTTGGTTCGCCGCGTCCTCGATCGTCTCCTGCTCGCCGCCGAGGCCGAAGGTTTGCCGCACGAACACTCGGGCGATGTCGATACGCGGCATCGGGAAGTCCGATTTTTGCGCTTCTCCGTTGGGAAAGCCCGCGACCCACCGTGTTATTGAGACCAAAGCCCTGCATGAGCTCCGGGTTGATATAGATTTCGGTGCCGTCCCACGGTCGATAGCCGATGAACGCCGTTGCGCTTGTCGTATTCTGGATTTGACCGGCGCCCGTCAGGCTGTTCGTGCCCTGATAGGGCGAGCGGAAAACAGGATAGCCCTGCTCGACGAAGGTAAGCTGACCGTGGACATTCCAGCTATGGGGGTCGATCGCCCACGCAGGGTCGACATTGCCGCCATCCGGCGTCGCGCCCGTCCAGTCGAGCTTCCGATTGAGCCCAAGGCGAATATTGTTGAGATCAACTGTTGTCGATTCGTAACCAGTGCCCGATGGGAAAGTGCCGCCGGCTTTTCCCAAATGGTCGTAGAGATATTCCAGCCGTGCGGTCCAGCCAGCTGCGATGGCAAGTTCGGCGCCTGCGCCGAGAGCCCAACCTGAGCGCGTTCGCAAGACCTTGTCCTCGAGGAACCGTGCTTGCGACCAGGCGAATCCGCCCGTTGCGTAGAAAAGCCAATGGTCGAAGGCATAACCAGCCCGACCGCGCACCGTCGAGACGAAGTCGAGCTTTTCGGTAACAGCACTGAATGGAGCGGTTCGAGCCGAAACGATACCGTCATCGAGATAGTTCGGGAACGAGATATCTGCTTCGATTCCGACAAGCAGCCGCGAAGGCAGGAGATAGTTGTAGCCGAACTGCACGCCAGCAAACAGGCTGCCGAACGAACTGTCGCCTGCACTCGGGCCACGCCTGGACAGCGTGTCGCGCCCGTTTCCCCGGCCGTACCCGACATGGCCACCGACATAGAACCCCGACCAGTCGTGGTTTGCGATTGGGGACGCTTTGAGCGGCATCGAATTAGCCGCGGGCAAATCAGCCGCCAGACAATCTGCCGTCATGAAAAAGCACGTTGTCGCGGCGCAGATGCAAGAAATTAGAACTGTTTTAAACACAAGGCCCCGCCACGACGATCGATCTGATGAAAAACAGACTGGCGTGAAAAACGTCAAGCTACGGCGATTGGAATCAATCAAGTCTGGCGTAGAGGTCGTATCGCCTGGAGCGATAGACGAGGAACGATATCCCCCAGCTCACGACAAACAGCGCAACGATGCCGTAGCCGAGTGCGCCGAAATTGCCGTTCAGGTCCGATATCGCATTCCAGAAGACACCTCGCAGGTGCAGCTGATTTGCTATCAGGCCCAGCGTTTCAATTCCCCCGACCACCAGTGCCACCAGCACCGACACCGACGTGATGGTCAGATTGTAGAACAGCTTCCGCATCGGATTCCGGTACGCCCAACCATAGGCGCCCAGCATCAGCACGCCGTCGCTGGTATCGACGAGCGTCATGCCCGCCGCGAAAAGCGCGGGGAAAATCAGGAGCGACCAACTGGAGACGGCATTGGATGCTTGAGCCGAGAGGCCGAACAGGCTGATCTCGCTTGCCGTCTCGAAACCGAGCGCGAACAGGAGACCGATCGGATAAAGATGCCAGCTTTGCGAAACAAACCTGAATAGCGGCCTGAACAGTCGCGCCAGCCAGCCGCGTTGCCGAAGCAGCGTGTCGATGTCCTCTTCCGTTACGCTATTGCCGCGCCCGACTAGGCGAAAGGCCCGGTACACGCCCCGCAACACGATCAGGTTTGCCATCGCGATTGTGAACAGGAACAACGCCGAGGCCGATGTTCCAATGATGCCGCCAATCTCGCGGTAAGCAGCGAGCTGATCGCTCAATGCGTTCGCTGTCAGGGCCACGGCGAGAGAGGCGAGCACGACTACGCTGGAGTGCCCCAACGCAAAGAAGAAGCCAACAGCGACCGGCCGCTTTCCCTCCTGCATCAACTGCCGTGTCACGTTGTCGATGGCGGCAATGTGGTCTGCGTCAATGGCGTGACGAAGCCCAAGGCTGTACGCCAGCACAGCGGTTCCAATGAGTACCGGCTGATGGGCAAACTGTGAGAATGCCCACACCCATGCCGATACATTGGCGAAAATGAGAATGCCGTAAATCACGATGATCCGTCCGCGAAAGCCGAGCCATTCGGGGATGGATTCGCGCCTCGGAAGAATCGATTTGACAAGTGCGGCCACGGCGGCCCCTCCATCCGCAAGACATTTTCAATCATGTCACCGCAGCGAAAGAACCGCCCCATGCGCGCGCACCGCACGCCGGAAGGATGACGTGTCCAGGCCGGTCTCCTGGCTCGCGGGTCATAATCGTTCTTCGCCTTCCCGGGCTTTGTCGTAAAAGCCCAGTGGCATTTTCGAAGAAGGACTCACCGCCTACAGTTGCGGGCGCAGCTTTGGATTTGGCTCGCACTCAATAACGAGCGAACCGCACCAAATTCCCTTTGCCGGTCAACGTGACCGGCGCTCCTAAACGCCAATAGCTGAAACGATCCCTCGCCTCTTGTCAATGCTTGGAAATGTTTCGCTTTCCCAAGGAGGTGCCAACGGCTCGCGCGCGAATGCGCACCTGATGTCCGGCTCGGCGCCGTCTCAAGGGAAGAGACTACCGCAATGGAAAATGCGCTGACGCGCCAACGCCCCGCTCGCTAATGACGCTGGGCGGTCATCACGATCCGGATCAGATCGGCGGCGTTGCGGGCGCCGAGCTTCTTCATGATGTTGGCGCGGTGATCTTCGATGGTGCGGGGGCTTATTCCAAGGTGGCGGCCGGCCTCCTTGTTGGAGGCGCCGGCGATGAATTGTTCCAGCACTTCGCGTTCGCGCCGCGTCAGCGGTTCCTTGCCGGGGAAATGAAGCGAGGTGATGTCCGAAGCGGAACCCTCGGCCTGCCGGCGGGCAAAGGCCCCGATCGCTTCGTCGAGCCGAGCCACGATTTCGCTGCCCCGGAACGGTTTCTCGATGAAGTCCAGCGCGCCGCTCTTGATGGCGTCGACCGCCATGGCGATATCGCCCTGGCCCGAGATCATGAAGATCGGCGCCGGATAATCCTCGCCGTGAAGCTCTTTGAGAATATCGAGACCGGATTTACCGGGAATGTTCACGTCGAGCAGGATGCAGGAGGGGGTCCGGCTTCGCGCCACCGCAAGCAGCGCCGCGCCGTCCGCAAAGCAGATGACCTTGTATCCTCCCGCCGACAAAACCATCGAGAGGGTTTCGCGGACTGCGGGATCGTCGTCGACTACGAAAATCTCGCCCCGGGAGGGTGAATTCTCGCCCATATGCCACCGTCCATCGAAGGTGAAGATGACGCGTACTCGCCGGACGGCCCCACATCGGTGCAGATCGACGCCCCCGTATTTGTACGGGACCCTGCCTTAACGCACAAGTAGCGGCAGTGCGTTACGCCCCGCTATGTCGGGGCGAATGCCGGTTTGAATGGCTGTGACCGGGGCCTCGGCGCGGACCTGCGTTTTCTTTGTCATATTGTCGACAGCAACTCAGCCACCGATCATGGCGTCGTGGTTCACCGCGCCGCCCCGTTTTTTCTTGTGCTTTCCCTTGAGAAACTGGACGTCCATTTCCGTGCCGTTGACGCGGACGAGTTCACATCGGCGATAGGCCAGGCCGGTGGACGACAGCAGTAGAAAAAACTCCTTGAGATTGAGACCCTGGATGGAGCCCTCGACGGTAAGCACGGCATCGTTGTCGGATATGGCGTTGAGCAGGCAGTCGCGGCGCCACGTTCCGTCAATACCCATGATGCAGACGCCATATCCGTGGCTGAAGGTCACACGTTCCGGTGTCTTGGCCTCGTCCGACATCGCTCAAAACGCCCCCATCGCGGCGGCTCTGGGCATCGCAGCCGCAACCGCCGGGCTCCTTGCGGAGACCGCACGCGCGCCGTTGGGCCGATAGAGGCCGCGCCGCTCCGGATGGGGTTTGAAGGTTTCGGTCAGCCCGACCACGGTTTCCGCGGCACCCAGCGCGAGGAAGCCGTCCGCCTCGATCGCCTTGGCGAGGCGATTGAATATGTTGATCTTGGTATCCTGATCGAAATAGATCAGAACGTTGCGGCAGAAGATCACGTCGAAGACGCCGAGCTGCGAAAAATCGTGCAGAAGATTGAGCTGCCGGTGCGAAACCATGGCGCGAATGTCGGGGTTGATCTGCCAGAGCTCTCCGATCTGCTTGAAATATTTGACAAGCAATTGGATCGGCAGGCCGCGCTGGACCTCGAATTGGCTGTAGATGCCCGCCTTGGATTTCTCCAGCACTTCCTGCGAGAGATCGGTCGCGAGGATTTCGACCCGAAAGCCTGCGAGCGTGGCGCCCATTTCCTTCAAGCACATCGCGAGCGAATAGGGTTCCTGGCCGGTCGAGCCGGCGGCGCACCAGATCCGGATGCTCTTGCGGCCGGCACGCGCCTGCAGGATTTCGGGCATGATCGCATTACGAAAATGCTCGAACGGAATCTTGTCGCGAAAGAAGAAAGTCTCGTTGGTGGTCATGGCCTCGACCACCTGGGTGGTGAGGCTGGCCGATCCGCCCTTCACCTTCTGCACCAGTTCGCCGATATCGGACAGGCCGGCTTTCCGCGAAAGCGGCAGCAGCCGGCTTTCGATCAGATATTGCTTGTCCGAAGACAGATCGAGGCCGGAATGATCCTTCAGGAGCTTGCGCAAATATTCGTAATCGGGCGGGGTCATCGGCGGCCCCCCCCCGAAACAAATGGCAACGATCCCGGATCGATATCGCGAGGCGACACCTGTAGAGAATTTGCTGTGGCAGCTGGCTTGGCACTCATATCTCGACCTTACTCATACACAACAAAACGGAAAAAGGCGGATCAGACCGGCGCGGCGACCAAGCCGACTTCCTGGAACTTGGCCGCGACGATGTCCTTGTCGAACGGCTTCATGATGTATTCGTTGGCACCGGCCTGGATCGCGCGCGCGATATGGTCGATGCCGTTTTCGGTGGTGCAGAACACCACCTTGGGCAGGTCGCCGCCGGGCATACGGCGCAGATTGCAGAGAAATTCGAAACCGTCCATGACCGGCATGTTCCAGTCGAGCAGGATGGCATCGGGCAGCCCGCGCTTGCAGACGTCCAGCGCCTTCTCGCCGTCCTCGGCTTCGATGATATGGAAATCCATCTCTTCCAGGATGCGCCGTGCGATCTTACGGATGACGCTGGAGTCATCGACGACGAGGCATGTTCTCATTTCATTCTTATCCCAGCTGGGGCCTTGCGATAGCCATTTCGATCATGCGGCGAGCGAGGTTTTTGGCGCGAGTTCGGGGACGCGATCGACGTCGCGGACGACCATGAGCTGGCCGTCGAGAGCGGCTGTGCCACCGGCATAACCAGCGAAGAAAGCGATGCCGGTGACGTCACCCGAAACGGTTCGACGAAGTTCCTTTCCTGCCACCGATAGCCTTCACGCTTTCACGTTCCCGTTAATTTTGTCGCCCGTGGTAATACGGGGGTGACGCACCTATGGCGAGGGTACCGGCCGTTCATTGCCGGGCTGACCCGGAAATCCATCTATTTTGCGAAGAATCTGATCGGGTTTAGGTCGAAGGCGGCGGGGTTCCCCCGCCGCCTTGGTCTTGAGCGGTAAAGCCGGGCTCAGCGGAGGTCAGGCCGAACCGGGCATCATCACGTCGGTGAACAACAGATCGATTTCCTCGCCCCGATCGATCAGCGCCAGAGCCTCGACGGCATTGCCGGCGTCGAGCGTGCGGTACCCGAGGCTTTGGATCTGGGCGACGACATATAAGCGCACCATGATATCGTCTTCGACAATCAGGATCGCTTCAGAGCCGCCCTCGATGCTCGCCTTGGCTAAATCATCCGCGTGTGATCGAGCGAAGCCCACAGTTCCCGGCAATCGAATCTCGATCGACGTGCCGCGGCCGGCTCGGCTGCGGATTTCGAGATGGCCGTCGGACTTCGCGATGAAGTCCGCGGTCTGCGGGAGATCACCGAACGCCCGCTCCAGATGGTCGGAGGAAATCCCCTGGCCCGCGGCGTGGGCTGCGATCACCGCATGATCCGACGCGGCGGCGATGCGCTCGTCACCGGCGCGGCTCGCGGCGCCTGCCGAGCCATAGGTCTCGAGACAGAGCTTGCCGCCTTCCGGCATGGCGGCGCGCGCGGTGATGGCGATATTGAGAATCGCCGTCATGAGCCGGCTGGCATCGACGAAGGCGGACGGCGCGTCCGCTGCCAACACCGTGTCGATCTCGATCTGCTCGCCCAGCGTCGGCCGCAGCAAACGGGCCGCCTCGACAACCAGCGCATTGAGGTCGACCTGGCGAGGCGGCGACGGCTGACCGCGCGCGAACGCAAGCAGATGCGACGTCAGCTCGGCGCCACGCGCCGCTGCCTCGGCGATCAATTCCGCGACGGCTGCGAGTTGCGGCCGGTCGGCGACGGCGTCGGCCAGGATTTCGATGGTCCCGGTAATGACGGTGAGGACGTTGTTGAAGTCGTGAACGACGCCGCCGGTGAGCTGTCCGACGATCTCCATCCTTTGGGTCTGACAAGCCAGCGCTTGCGCGGCTTCTGCGGGCGGGGACTGCTGACGCATGTCTTCGGCTCCCCTGCAGCGCCTGTCCTCGCCTTCCACCTCGCGTGGCGGAAATCGGAAGATAGCTATCTCAACTGAACGATGCCCGGCGTGCGGGACCGGGCTTCCGCCAGACATTCGTTGATCACCGTCAGCAGCGCTACCGGTGTGAATGGCTTGCGCAGGCAGCGCGAGGCGCCGAGCTCAAGCGCCATCCTGAGGAAGTCGGGTGCCGGCGTATTGAGATTGGCAAAGGCATAGCCGGACATCGCGATCAGCGGCACTGTCGGCGCGCGCTCGTGAAAGATCCTGATCGATTCGAAGCCGCGCATATGCGGCATGAAGATATCGACGACCATCAGGTCGAAGGTGGTGCCTTCGAGGGCGCGCAGCCCGGCCTCGCCGCCATCGGCGATGGTCACGTGAAAGTCGTGTCGTTCAAGATAGATCTCAATGGCCATGCAGACCATTGGATCGTCGTCGACGACAAGAATACGTTGCATGTTAGCCCCCCGAGGCAGAGCATTTCGTTTCGGCCGTTCGGCAGCCCCTGAATCGTAGTGCACACGACCCCCCTTTGCCTTCAATTAAAGTTGATCTCAGTCAAGTGCCCATCACGCGTTCCACGAAAAGAGCGGCTACTGAGAAGGTTCAAGCCACGTCTTTCTGTGCGGCCCTGCCGAGGACGACGGACCTTGCCTTCGATGGAACCTGATTGTTCAGCCCGTGAGCGTTTCGTCCTTCGATCCGTCTGGTGGGTTCATTCTGCGCCGCGGTTCGCACAGCGCGTTGTTAACGGCGTTCAATGTCGCAACGTACCTTCGATGCGGCTCAGCCCCCGACAGGCATTCGTCGATCACACTGAGCAGCGTTGTCGGGCGAAACGGCTTGCGCAGGCAGCGCGTCGCGCCGAGCTTCATGGCCATTCGCAGGAAGTCGAGACCGGATAGTTCCGGAACGACCAGAATGCGACGCATAGCATCCCCGCATTTCCCAATGCGTTCGGCTGACGCCCAAATTGATCTGGCTACGGCTTTCGTCGCCGCGAATCAGCCCGTCAATCTTATTTGCGACGCATGTGCGGCGATTCGTCTGCCCTGCACCGTGTATAAGCCCTCCCATGCAACCAACTAACTTGCGCGATCGACCGACCGGATTATCTCTTGGGGCCTAACAACGAACCGGAACACAGGTGACGAGAGACGAATTGAGCTCCCGCCTATTTGGCAGGAGTGAATATGCATTCAAATCAACATTCGAGTAATCTTCTGCTGCAATCTCTGCCTGCGGCAGAATTCGAGATGTTGCGTCCGCGGCTGGAACAGGTCGAGCTGGTCAAGGATACTGTCCTTGTTGAAGCCGGCGCGCCGTTGACGCACGTCTATTTGCCTCACAGCGGCGTGATTTCGATGTTGATCCGGCTCTCGGAAGGACAAGCCGTGGAGGTGGCGATGGTCGGACACGACAGCGTGTTCGGCGCCTCGGCCGCGCTCGACGGCGGGATATCGTTGACCGACGCGGTCGTCGTTCTGCCCGGCACCGCCACAAGACTCGATGTTGCGGAATTTGGCGCGGCGGCCGATCGCAGCGTCGCGCTTCGGTCGCTGATCGCGCGGCACGAACAGGCGCTGATCGCCCAGACCCAGCAATCGGTCGCGTGCAATGTGTCTCACACGGTCGAAGCCCGGCTGTCGCGATGGCTGCTGCGCGCGCGCGACTTGAGCGACAGCGAAACCCTGCCGCTGACCCAGGAATTCCTGGCGCGAATGATCGGCGCGCAACGCAACGCAGTTTCGATCGTCGCCCACGCCATGCAGCAGGCTGGAATAATCCGCTATAGCCGCGGCCACATCGAGATCAGAGACATCGGGGCGCTGCGAATAGCATCCTGTGAATGCTATCGCGCGGTGAAGGAGCAGCGTGACCGGTTGCTCAAGGCGGCGCCGGACTGATTTCGAAACCAAACGAAACGCTCGCGAAACGAAAGCGAGGCGAGAGCGCGCGATCGCTATCGGCGCGGTATCGCTCATAGATACGGAACAAGCGCAGGACAACAGATTGCTGCTTCGGCCGCGTTGCCTGTCATGAACATTCGCCGCGCCGCGGGCGCACGGGTTCGTCGGTTGTGAAGACCAGGATGGAAGCGGTATTCCCGGATACGGCCGAGCAACATATGGCGGGCGCCGCGCGGGTCTCTCAAAGGGTTGTCGATAACGTCGCAGCCGCCCGCCAGACAGAATGCCGCTTTGCGAAGATGGTATCGCCGCGCTCCGCATCTCGATGGTGAGGAGCTATTCTCATCTCAGAGGCCGACGATACGTCGGGTCTCATCCTGAGTTACACCGCCGTACTTTTACGGCTTGTGATTTTCATACACAGCTAATATTAAGCGGCGATAGTCGCGCGAGCTAGAGGGAGGGCTTCATGCTTACGTTTGAGACAGCCGACCAGAAGGAAGTCCGGCGTTTCCGTATCGCGCAGTTCAACGGCAGAACCGTGACCGTCAAGTCGGGCGGGTCGCCGGTCACGGGCCACGTTCGCTCGGTGCTGGAAAACGGCGAGAGCATTCCGCAGCGCTGGACCATCACCATCATACCAAGCCCGCCCAAACCCACGGCGGTTCCCTCGCGCGCCGCGCCACGCTTTCACAGCTTTGCGGAAGATCTTTACTGAGTAGCGCGATCGCGGTTGCCGCCTCATCCATCGCCCGGGCGCGCGCAGCGGACAGCCGGACAATCTCAAGATCGCTGTCGAGAGGCGCGTTGCCTTGCAGCCATTTCGAAAGGTGCGAATCGCTGGCTTCCTGCCGTGACATACAATTTGTTTAACGGGGCTTCCTCGAAGAGGGTTAATTTTTTACTAAGCAAGACTACTGACATTTTTGGAAGTCGAGCGGGACGGTAAATTCATCGTTGCGATCAAGATCGGTAAAATCACCGCAAATGCCGGTCAACATGGCAAATGATGCCTCAAGTCTCAGTAGCGCTACCGAGAGCGAGGTACTTTGACCGTAAATCCGCACCCATGTAATTTCACGGGCATCCGGCTTATTTCTTAATCCGGCACAAACTGTTTTCGTGATTTGATCCGCTATTCGCGCCTGCGCGCGATGGGCCCGTTGATGCCGATCAACTTGCGGAATTCGTGACGCGATGGAACGGCCGGATCCGATCCAGGATTATCTGCAGCGGTTGAAGCCGCTGGCGCGCGCCAATCTTCTCACCGAACTCGAACGGCTGGAGATGTGCGGCACCGAGATACCGGGCTCGGCCGAAGTCGTCGCCAGCCTGCGTGCTGAATTCCGCAAGGATGGTTCGACGCAAACGCGCATGAGCAATCCGTCGAGGTATTTCTTCGCGGCGCTGGAGCCGTTGCTGATTGACGGTGCTCCCGAACATGCCAACTCCGGCCGCATGCTGCGCGGTTCGCTGTCGCCGATCTGGGAATGGATCAGCCGCGATCTGCTGCCGACCATGGCGCGCGACTACGCCACCGCGATCACCGACATGATCGGCACCGACAAGAAGCGCGAGGCCCAGCAGACCGCGTCGACGTTCCAGACCAAGGTTCTCAAGAGTCTCGAGAATACGCTGAGCACGCCGGACGGCGCCAACCAGACCCGGGCCAAGCTCGCGACCTACACGGCGTCGCGTTCGGTCTATGACGATCTGACCAAGATGCTGTGCGTGCTGCGCGCGCGCGAAGCGCTGCTGAAATTCAACGAAGCGCTGCCGCCTTCGCTCGGCAAGTTCGAGGACGGCCAGGTCGCCAAGGTAACCGCATTGCTTGACGTGTTCGCAAAGGGCAATACCGAGGCGCTGCCCTTTGCGCTGGCACTGGTGGCAAGAAAGCTCAAGACATCCTGGCATTTGATCCGCCTCGCCACCAAGGCCGCGCCCAGCAAGAACGCCGCCGATATCGCCGCCATGCCCTATGCGATCACGGTCTCGATGGTGCTGGACCGGCTGGACGACAAGCGGGGGGCGTTGCGCTTGGCGCTGAAAAACAACCGCGTGCTGGTCGCCAGGGAAATCCTGACCGATATTTACGATACCGAATACGCGCTGCAGGTCCGCATCGATGCGCTCGATCACTCCGACTGGGGAGCGCGGCTGAAATATCTGATGAACGCCATTGCCGAACTGGTGGAATCCGAGGTGAGCCGGTTTCCCGACAATGTCGGCCACGTCCTGGGATCCCGCAGCCTGCGCAGCCATCATTCGCTGGCCGGGCGCCTCACCTATCTGGCATGGAAGGGACGCGATGTCGTGAGCGGCGGCGCCGCCTATTGCAAGAAACTGATCGGCCAGACCTGACGAAATTTCCGCGGGTCCAAAACCGCGGTTACGACCGTCGTCCGCCCGAGCGCGCCGGTTCGCTATCCAGTAATTTCGTCACGATGGCGTGGTAGCGCAAATTCAGAAATCTCTCGAACAATCGGCCCGAGACGACGAACCTGAACCACCAGTATATCATCCGCCGGGTTTTCATGTGCCGTCCTCGATGTGGTCCCTGCCGCATCATGGGTAGCGCGGCAACGCGCGATCGAATGTGATGCGCTTCACATTTGGCTGTACAAGTAACGGTGGGTCCGGGCCGCGGCGGCGCCGGACGAGGCCGGGCAAGGAACAAGAATCTCACAGCGAGATCAAGTTTGCGCGGGCCGCTAGCCTGTGACGATTGCACCCAATAATCTCGCGGCCGCGACTGGACGCTAAGAGAAAAAGGGAGATGGCGATGGATCGAAGGTTCGGATCACGATTGGCGATGGCGGCGCTGGCGGGGGTTTTGATGCTCAATTCGGCGGCGCGCGCGCAGACGCCAGCGGCGCCGGCCGAGAACGCCGCGCCGACCGCCGACAACGCGGTGATGCTCACCATATTCTTAAAACACGACCAGTCGCGCCCCTTAAGCGAACTTAACGCGCAGCTTGAGAAGCAGGGCTATTATAAAGCCTTTCCGCCGCCCGGCACCGAAGTGGTGAGCTGGTACATCATGATGGGGGTAGGACAGGTGGTCACGCTGCGGTTTCCGGCCTCGCGGCTTCGCGAGGTCAACCGCGTGCTGGAGAACACCGCCTGGGGCGCCTACAAGACGGAATTCTATCCGACCTACGACTACAAGGCAGTCGGTGTCGCCGCGCACGACAAGGCGCAGTGAGCAAACTGTCTCGCTCATCCTGAGGAGCTCGCCGCCGGGGCCGCGCCAAGCGCGGCCCGATGATAAACTCCGCAAGCGTCTCGAAGGATGGCCGCGACAACTGCGCTCGCGGCCGTCCTTCGGCAGGCACGCAAGAGCGCGCTCCTCAGGATGAGGTCGCAGAGACTATCCCCCTCTCCATTGCCGCGTTCTTGTGACGGCATTGCCGAAAAGAGCCGCGTTAAGCGTGGGCGTTCGCTCTTGCGTCTTGTAGCCGACACAGCCTGTGCCCTCATCGACGGGATTCGCGCGGTCCGCGCCGTCCCCACACCAGTTCAAACTCGATTTCAGCGATGTCTGGCGGGCTTCAGAAACTGAGGCCGCACGGGAGCTGCGATCGCGATATTTGCGCGAGAAATTCCGTAAAATTTTATTCGTGCTGCGCGGTTTAACGTTACTGAGATAATTCAATTCTGCGCACAAGATCTCCATATTTGAAACCACGCGCGCCGCTATGAGAACTTCTGGACAAGGAGGAGGTTAGCGATGACGAACCAGATGTTCGGTGGCATTCTAGCGGAGAGACAAACAACCTTTGGGCGCCGCAAGATAACGCCTCGCGTGTGCGTTGTAGATGCCAAGAGACACCTTCGAGCCTTCCTTACCGACGTGCTTGAGGATCTCGGCTTCGTAACCAGCGAATGCGCAAAGGACGAGGACCTCGCGGCGATCCTCGAGACCCAGCTTCCCGACCTGATTGTTATCGGGCTCTCGGGCGATGGAGTCGAGGTCGGCAAAATTCTCGAAATTCTTGTGCGGGCGAAGTTCTGCGGCAAGGTTCTGGCGCTCGGCGCCCGCGAGTCGATCATCGTCAAGGCCGTGCAGCAGGTTGGCGAAGAATACGGCCTCGCTATGCTGCCGCCGCTCACCACGCCGTTCGCCGCCGGAACCCTGCGTGAGCGAGTTGCGACGATGCTGCCCGAGGAGCCGGCGCCGAGCCCGGCGGTCTATGTGGAAGAGGCGTTGCACGCGGGCTGGCTCGAATTATGGTACCAGCCGAAGATCGATGCCCGCACACTCGTTCGTAGCGGGGCGGAAGCCCTGGTGCGAATGCGGCATCCGACCTGGGGTGTGGTTCCGCCGGCCTATTTTATCCCCGAAGACGACGACCCCAATTTCGTGCGCCTGTCGGAGTTCGTGATTGACCGTGTGGTCGAGGATTGGCACCAGCTGCTCGAACAGCCGGGAGCGACGGATCTCTCGATCAACCTGCCGATGTCCTTTCTCAGGGACCCGGACGCGGTGCGGGACCTCTGTCGCCGGATGCCGGCACACCCGGCATTCGGGGGGCTGCTGATCGAAATCAACAGCGCCGAGGCCATCCACAATCTGGATCTGCTGATCGATGTCGCAAGACAACTGCGGCTTCACAATATCGCCGTGTCGATCGACGACCTTGGCACCGATTGGCCGGCGTTGATGGAGTTGCGCACTTTTCCCTTTGTCGAGCTCAAGGCCGATCGACAATTCGTCACCGGCTGCGCCAACGACCGGCTGAAACGGACGGTGTGCCGCCACATCATCGAACTTGCCAAAGGCCACGGCACGCGGGTGGTGGCAGAAGGAATAGAAACGCGCGCGGATTTTGTCGCGGCGAACGAGTTGGGCTTTGATCTCGTCCAGGGCTATCTGTTCGGCAAGCCCATGGGGCTCAAGAAATTCGCCCGCTCCGCTCTGGCCCGTCCGCTACTCGTGGCGAAGTGAGACCGCGGAACACACGGGTCATCCCGGCCGCGTATTCTGCGCCTTCGCTACATATCAGCGTCGCCGCTTCGCTTTCAGGAGAACCTGCCAGCAACGAAAAGCCCGCCGGCGATAACCGGCGGGCTTAAATCCTGGTGTCGTTATCCCGTTAAGGAAAACGGCACACCGTCGAATACGAGATCCCGGTACATCCGCGGTGATCTCCTAATCCGCCGGCATCACATGGCGCGGAGATTTTCCGCGCTGGTCTTGCCACGCTGGCTGTCGACCTTCGATTCGAACGAAAGCTTTTGGCCTTCATTGAGCGAGCCCATGCCGGCGCGCTCGACGGCGCTGATGTGTACGAACACGTCGTTGCCGCCATCGTCAGGCTGAATAAAGCCAAAACCCTTGGTCGCGTTGAACCACTTAACCGTTCCGGTAGCCATCTTAACTTCTCCAAGATTGCGCAAATGCGCTAACGCCCGCACGAACATTCGCGCGAGCTTAGATCCGATTTCAACGATGTCTTGGGGAGGGGAGCCGGTTCGGCGCGATCAACAAGCAAATCGATTATTCGAATGGCACGCATGTACGCTGTCCGCTGCGAAATAGCAAGCGAAACCTGCCGACATGACAAAACGCTCATAAAGCGACCGGTGAGCCGGATCAATCCAGGCGGCTGATCTGTTCCTCGGTCACCACGCGCTCGACATTCTCGGTCTTGCTCTTGATGCGGTAGCGCGGGCGGCCGTCCGACTCGATCGGCAGGCAGGTGACAATCGTGTAGATGCTGCGTTCCTTAACGACGGCGCGGCCTTGCGGCCCCTGCAGCTGGTGAAGCACGTTCTCGTTGATCGCAAAATTGTGGGCCATGACCGATCTCATCCGTTGCAGCGCGGCTTTTAGGCGCAATCCCGCCGCAAAGCAACTGATCTGGTCGGCCGGCGGCAGGGCTGAGGGGGCGAAAACCTAGGCCGCCAGCTTCAAAATCTCCACCACGTCGCCCGGCTCGCGGATCGGCTGCGGGTTGGAGCGGGTGAAGATCGACAGCATCGCGTTCTCGCCGATCAATCTGAACCGGTCCTCGCCGACGCCGACGTCGGAAAGCTTGCGCGGCAGCCCGAGCTTGCCGATGAAATCGGCAAAGGCGTCGCTGGCATCCAGCTCCGGCGCGCGCAGCGCGGCCGCGATCGACTTTTGTGCCTCGAGCGTGGCCGGCCGGTTATAGCGCAGCACGCTCGGCATCATGACCGCGGTGCAAAAATAATGCGGTACGTCGCAGGTGCCGCCGAGCACATGGCCGATGGCGTGGCTCGCGCCCATCGGCACCCGCGCCTGCAGGCCGAACGCCGACAGCCAGGAGCCGAACTGGCAGTTGACGCGGGCCTCCTGATCTTCCGGATTCTCCTTGGTGCGCAGCAGCCCGTCATGGAGATAGCGCAAGCCCGCAAGGCAGGCGCTGTCGACCAGCGGGTTGCCGCGGATCGAGCAGATCGCCTCGATGCCGTGATCCATGGCGCGGGTGCCGGACCCGAGCCACAGTTTTTCCGGCGTGTATTTCGTCATCGCCGGATCGAGGATGATGGTGCGCGGCATCATCATCGGATGATTGAAGATCTGCTTCAGCTTGCGGCGGGTGTCGGTGACCAGCGTGCCGGAATTATATTCGCCGCCGGACAGCGTGCTCGGGATTGCGATCATGCGGACTTTCGGATTGCGAAATCCGCCAAAGCGCCGCTCGGGCGTGGTCTCAAAGCCGTTGAGGCCATCCTGGTCGACGATCTCGTGCTCGATGCACATCAGGATGATCTTTGCCGCGTCGACCACCGAGCCGCCGCCGATCGCGACGATCAAATCCGCGCTTACCTCGCGCGCATGGCTTGCAGCCTTCACCACCACTTCGCGCGTGGTGTGCTGCGGGATGCCATCAAAAGTGCCGGCGTAGCGGTCTTTCAGGCCCTTGCGTATTTTCTCGATCTCGTCGGTCTTGGTGTTCAGCGTGCGGCTGACAATGAGAAACACGCGCTGCGCATTGAGGCGTTCGGCCTCCTCGCGGAGCGCCTCGGCGGCGGGCTTGCCGTAGATGACAAAATCCATCGGCGGGTATTGGTAGCTGCCGGGGGCTCGCATGTTTCGCTCCATTGGTTGGGATCGTCATTGCGAGCGAAGCGAAGCAATCCAGCTTTGGTAAGTTCGGTTAGAAAGCTGGATTGCTTCGTCGCTCCGCTCCTCGCAATGACGGTAGACACGCCAAATTTCGTCTTGACCTCTCACGACACCGCGCGGATCGGTGCCTTGCGCTCGGCATCGTCGAGAAAACCCATCAGCCGGCCGCGGATGATGCGGTCGGCTTCCGCCATGATCCGGTCGATCAATTCCTTCACCGTCGGGATATCGTGGATCAGGCCCGCCACCATGCCGCAGCTCCAGGCCCCGGCGTCCATCTCGCCGTCGATCATCACCTTGGGATAGACGCCCGCGACCTGGTCGTGGATGTCTTCGATTTTCAGCGCGCGGCCTTTCTCGCGCTCGATCTCGAGCAGCCGTGCGACGCCGGCATTGTTCAACACGCGCTCGGTGTTGCGCAGCGAGCGCATCACCAGCCGCGTGTCGAGCTCGGACGCCGCGACCAGGGCTTTCTTGACGTTGTCGTGCACCGGCGCTTCCTTGGTGGCAATGAAGCGCGTGCCCATGTTCATGCCGGCCGCGCCCATCGAAAGTACGGCCACCAGGCTGCGCGCGTCCGCCATGCCGCCCGACGCGACGAAGGGAATCTTCAGTTCCTCATCGGCGCGCGGCAGCAGGATCATGTTCGGCATGTCGTCCTCGCCGGGATGACCGCCGCATTCAAACCCGTCGACGCTGACGGCGTCGCAGCCGATTTGCTCGGCCTTGAGCGAATGCCGCACCGAGGTGCATTTATGGATCACCTTGATGCCGGCGGCCTTGAGCGCCGGCATGTATTGTTCCGGGCTGCGCCCCGCGGTCTCGACGATTTTTATTCCACCTTCGCGGATCGAGGCGATGTATTCCGGATAGGGTGGCGCGGAGAAGGTCGGCAGGAAGGTGAGATTGACGCCGAACGGCTTGTCCGTCATGTCGTGGCAGCGGGCGATTTCCTTGGCGAGCAACTCCGGGGTTTTTTGCGTAAGTCCCGTGATGATTCCGAGCCCGCCGGCGTTGGAAACCGCCGCCGCCAGTTCCGCAAAGCCGACATAATGCATGCCGCCCTGGATGATCGGATGTTCGATGCCGAACATCTCCGTGATCGCCGTCTTCATGTATTTCTCCAAATCCGTTTTGTCGTAGCTATCGCTTCAGTGCACGATCTCGAACAATCCTGCAGCGCCCATGCCGCCGCCGATACACATGGTCACCACGCCATATCTGGCCTTGCGGCGGCGTCCCTCGATCAGAAGATGTCCGGTGAGACGCGATCCGGTCATGCCGTAGGGGTGCCCGATCGAGATCGAACCGCCGTTGACATTGAGCTTTTCGGGGTCGATGCCCAACTTGTCGCGGCAATATATCACTTGCACGGCATAGGCTTCATTCAGTTCCCAGAGATCGATATCGTCGATCTTCAAGTCATGACGTTTGAGCAGGCGCGGTATCGCGGCCACCGGGCCGACGCCCATTTCGTCGGGCTCGACGCCCGCTGCCACAAAACCGCGAAAGACGCCCAGCGGTTTCAAGCCCTTCTTCGCCGCGATCCTGTCGCTCATGATCACGCAGGCGGAAGCCCCATCGGAGAGCTGGCTGGCATTGCCGGCGCTGATGGTCTTGCCTTCGAATACCGGCTTGATGCTGGCCAGCCCTTCGGCTGTGGTTTCCGGCCGCGGCCCTTCGTCCTTGGTCAGGGTGACTTCCCTGAGCGACACCTGCTTGGTGTCCTTGTCCATCACCGCCATCCTGGTCTTGAACGGAACGATTTCGTCGCTGAAACGACCGCCTTGAATGGCCGCGGCCGTGCGGCGCTGACATTCAAGGCTGTATTCGTCCTGTCGCTTGCGTGAAATCTTGTAGCGGTCCGCCACGACTTCGGCGGTCTCGAGCATCGACATGTATATTTCGGGCTTCATCGCCATCAGTTCATCGTCGATGGCGTGAAACTTGTTCATGTGATCGTTCTGCACAAGGCTGATCGATTCGACGCCGCCGGCGACCGCGACCTCGACGCCGTCGAGCATGACCGAACGGGCAGCTACCGCAATCGACTGCAGCCCGGACGCGCATTGACGATCGATCGTGGTGCCGGCAACCGTCACCGGCAGTCCGGCCCGGATCGCGCCCTTGCGCGCGACGTTCATCACCATGGTGCCCTGCTGCATCGCGCAGCCCATCACCACATCTTCGACTTCACGAGGCTCGATCCCGGCGCGTCTGACTGCTTCGGCAATGACGTGTCCGGCCATGGTCGGGCCTTCCGTGTCGTTGAGCGCGCCGCGATAGGCCTTGCCGACTGCGGTGCGGGCGGTCGATACGATCACTGCTTCATTCATGTCACTTCCTGGGGTTGGCGGGCTGTTGCAGCGGCCGCTGGGGATTCGGGATACAACAAACCTGTTTCCCGCGTGTATCGCATGAGATGGTAGGTGGGATCGCCGAACTGGAGATTGATCGCCGCGATCCGCTTGAAGTAATGACCGACGTTCAGTTCGTCGCTCATGCCCATGCCGCCGTGAAGCTGTATGGCCTGCTCGCCGACAAACCGCGCCGCCTCACCGACCTTCGATTTCGCAGCGGAGGCGAGTCTTGAAGAGCCCGGCTCGTTATCGCTCAGCGCCAGATTCAAATGCTGGGTCAGGGAGATCGATTCCTGCAGCGCGATGAACATGTCGACCATGCGATGCTGCAGGACCTGGAACGTTCCAAGCGCGACGCCGAATTGCTTGCGCGTCTTGGTGTATTCAAGCGTCGCCGAATTCAGTTCAGTCATCGCGCCGACGGCTTCGGCGCACAGCGCGGCGATCGCGCGGTCGCGCGCCGCCTCCAGAATAGCCACGCCGCCCCCCTCCTCGCCCAACATCCGGCTGGACGGAACGCGTACGCTCTTCAGGGCGATTTCCGCGGCGCGCCGGCCGTCGATCGTCTTGAAACTCTGCAAGTGAAGACCGGCCGACTGCCGGTCCACGATGAACAGGCTGACGCCTCTGCGGTCGCGCGGATCGCCGGACGTGCGCGCGGAGACGATCAGCCTGTCGGCCCATGGTGCACCAATCACGGCCGCCTTGGCGCCGCTCAGGACATATTCGTCTCCGCTGCGTTCCGCGATGGCGGAGACGCTGCTGAGATCGTAGCGGGAGCGCGCCTCCGCCCAGGCCAGAGCCCAGGTCGCCTTTCCAGCCGCGATCTCCGGTAAAAACTCCTCGCGCTGGGCTTTGGTGCCGGCCTGTTCGATGACCCCGCCCGCCAGCACAATTGTTTCGAAAAACGGCTCGACCACGAGATGGCGGCCGAACTCCCCCATGATGATCATGTTGACCAAAATGCCGTCGCCAAGACCGCCGAAATCTTCCGAAAAGGGCGCCGCCAACAAGCCAAGTTCGGCAAACGCGTCCCAGTGCTTTCGGCTGAAACCTTGCTCGGTCGCGATAATCTTGCGGCGTGTTTCGAAATCGTATTGCTCGCGGAGCAACCGCTGAAGGCTGCTCCGCAAGAGTTCCTGTTCCTCTGTAAATTGAATATCCACTTGTGAATGTCCCTTGGCGCCGCGTGCGAGCCGGTTACAGACCGAGCACCGCTTTTGCGATGATGTTGCGTTGGATCTCGTTCGATCCGCCGTAGATAGAAAGCTTGCGCGCGTTGAGATATTTTTCGGACGCCGTGTGTCCGTGGTCCGGCCCCGGCATGAACATGTTCGCGCTTGCCGGATGCTCTCGAAGCGCAAGGCCATAATTGCCGATCGCGCGGTGCGTGAGGTCAGTGATGCGCTGGAAGATTTCGGTGCCCCTGATTTTGAACAGGGACGCCGCCGGTCCGGGATTGATGCCGCGCGACATCTGCGCCACCACCCGCAATTCGGTCGCCTCAAGCGCGAGAACATCGATCTCGACCCGCGCGATATCCTTGGCGAATTCGCTCAACGACGGATCGTCTTCGGCAATTTCGGCTTTTACGATCTTCTTCAAGCGGTTCAGATAGCGCGTCGAGCGTCCGATCCCGGCCATGCTGGTGCGCTCGTTACCGAGCAGGAATTTGGCATAGGTCCAGCCCTTGTTCTCCTCGCCGATCAGGTTTTCGGCGGGGACGCGCACGTCCTCCAGGAACACATCATTGATCTCGTGGGAGCCGTCGATGGTGATGATCGGGCGCACGGTGACACCCGGCGATTTCATATCGATCAGCAGGAAGGAAATGCCGGCCTGCGGCTTGGCGACGGGATCGGTGCGGACCAGGCAAAAGATCCAGTCGGCGTGCTGGGCCAGCGTCGTCCAGGTCTTGTGGCCGTTGACGATATAATGATCACCGTCGCGCACCGCCTTGGTACGGACCGACGCCAGATCGGAGCCCGAGCCCGGCTCGGAGTAACCCTGGCACCACCAGTCGTCGCCGGACAATATCCCTGGCAAGAATTTTTTCTTCTGCGCCTCACGACCGTAAGTGTAGATGACCGGGCCGACCATGGTGACGCTGAAGGCCAGCGGCGGCAGCGTTCCGGCGCGCGACGTCTCCTGTTCCCAGATGAAGCGCTGGGTGATCGACCAGCCGGTGCCGCCATATTGCTTCGGCCAAAGCGGAGCGATCCAGCCCTTCTTGTAGAGGATCCGGTGCCAGAGCATGGACTGCTCCTTGGTCAGGTCGGTCTCCGGATTGGGAACGCGCATCTCGGAGGGATAATTTTCCGCGATGAAGGCCCGCACCTCGTCGCGAAAGGCCGCGTCTTCCCTGGAGAGCTTCAGTTCCACCGGCGCGCTCGCTTACCATTTCTCGCCGAACGGGCGGATTTCATGCTCAAAAGTCCAGGCGTCGCGCGGCTGCTGATAGAGCTGCCAATAGGCCTCCGCGACTGCCGCCGGGCGCATTAGGCGGTTGGGATCGAGGTTTTCGATCGCCTGCGCGCCTTCCCGTTTGGCGATCAACTGCCGCACCCATTCGGTATCGACGCTGGAATCGATGATGAGATGGGCGACATGGATGTTCTTCGGACCGAGTTCGCGCGCCATCGACTGCGCCACCGCGCGCAGCCCAAATTTTGCGCTGGCAAAGGCCGCAAAGCCGGAGCCGCCGCGCAAGCTCGCGGTCGCGCCGGTGAAGAAGATATTGCCCTTGCCGCGCGCCAGCATCACGCGCGCCGCTTCCCTCCCGGCGAGGAAGCCGGAATAGCACGCCATCTCCCAGACTTTTCGGAACACGCGTTCGGTGGTCTCCACGATCGGGAAATTCACGTTGGCGCCGATGTTGAAGACGCAGATTTCGAGCGGCGCATGCTTGTCGGCGTCGGAGATGAATTTTATCATCTCCTCTTCCTTGCGCGCATCCAGCGCGCGTCCGAACACGGTACCGCCTGCGTCCTCGATCTCCTTCACCAAGGGCGCGAGCTTTTCGCCCTGCCGGCGGCCGACGAAAACGTCGAAACCTTCGGCCGCAAACTTCTTGGCGATTTCGCCACCGATGAAATCACCTGCCCCGATGACGGCGACTGTCGCGTTGCGTTTTTCCACGATGTTCTCCCAAGGTGTGAGACGCGCCGAGCTCAGCCGGCGCGGAGCGTCTCGGCCAATTTGTGTTTGAGGATTTTTCCGGTCGAGGTCGCCGGCAATGCATCCAGCACGATGATTTCCGTCGGCCGCTTGTAGGACGTGAGTTGCGGGGCAATGTGGGCCATCAAGTCCTCCGGGCGCGTGTTGGATCCCTGCAACAGCTGCACGAACGCCACCACCTCCTCATTGCCGTCGACCGTGCGGCCAACGACCGCGCATTGCACGACGGCATCATGGGTCGAGAGCACGGCTTCGATTTCGGCCGGATAGACATTGAAGCCCGAGCGGATGATCATTTCCTTGGTGCGCCCGACGATGAAGAGACAATTGCCTTCGAACCGCGCGAGATCGCCGGTATTGAACCAACCTTCCGCGTCGATCGCCTTGGCGGTCAACTCGGGCGCGCGATAATAGCCGCGCATCACGTTCGGCCCGCGCACATGGAGTTCGCCGACCTGACCGTTGGGCACGGCAGCGCCGTTCAACCCGACCACCCTCGCCTCGATGCCCGGCAGCAAGGTGCCGACGGCGTGATCGTCCCGCGGCGCATCGAAGCGGACGCCGGAAATTCCCGGCGAGCATTCGGTGATGCCGTAACCGTTCAGCAGCGGCAGGCCGAGCTCCTGCTCGACGCGCGATTTCAGATCGAGGTCGAGCGGCGCCCCGGCGACCGCAATCAGGCGCAGCGCGCCGCGGTCGAGTTTTGATAGTCCCGTTACTCGCTTGTATTCGAGCAACCGCTGATAGGTAGCCGGCACGCCGTTCAAAATGGTGACGCCCTCATCGGTGATTGCCCTGGCTAGCGCCGCCGGATCGTATTTGCTGACCAACTGCACCGTGCCGCCGGTCATCAGCGTCATGATCAGGAGCGAAATGCCGACAATGTGCGAGATCGGCAGCACGACATAGACGTTGTCGTTGGCGTCCATCTTACGAAACCACGCCGTCGTCGCCGCGCTGAACAGGAGATTGCGGTGGGTCAGCATGACGCCCTTGGGCGTTCCGGTCGTGCCGGAAGTATAGATCAACACCGCGACCTGCTTCGCCGCATCCGCTTCAACCGGTTCGGGCGCGGTGTCCAGGTTTAGCGCGGAGACGCCGAGGTTGGGCAGCGGCCCGACGTTTTGCACCTTCGCGTCATAGCGCGAGGCGTGGACGGCGGCCTCTTTCGAAACGCCTGCGGTGAAAAAGGCGCGGCGCGCGCCGGAATGATCCCTGATCTGATCGAGCTCGCGCGGCGACAGCCGCGGATTGGCGACGATCGCCCAGGCGTCGAGGCGCGATGCCGCGAACAACAGGCACGCCAATGCGATACAATTCTCGCTGACGATCATGATCCGGTCACCGCCGCGGATGCCGAGCGCGGCGAGCGCGGCCGCCACAGCCTTCACGGTGCGGCCGAGATCGCGGTAGCTGAGGCTCGCGCCGTCCTCGATCAGCGCCGGCCGATCCGGCGTTGCCGTTACATAGCGATCGAGCACCTGATGGAGGCGCGCGGGCAGACTCGCGAGGACGTCGCCTGCTGCGATCTCTGGCATCGGTCTTTGCAACGATCCCTCCCGCGAGATGCGAATGCTTTTGTTTTCGCTTTGTAGGCCCGACACTAACAGTTCTTTTTTTGAACTCGTCAATCCCGGATCGACGCAGTTCAAGCGATCTTGAGCGCGGCCCTACTTTGCTCGACGATCTCTTCCTCGACATCGCGAAGCTGGTCCTTGCCGAAGAACATCTCCTTGCCGACAAAGAATGTCGGCGAACCGAATGAGCCGCGCTCGACCGCATCGGCGGTGTTTGCGATCAACTTGTTCTTGACGTCGTCCTGTTGTGCACGGGCGATCAAACGGTCGATATCGACTCCTGAAAGAAGGAAGGCGTCGCGAAAAACCTGCGGATCATCCATCTTTTTCGGCGCCTCCCACATGTGATGGTAGGCCGCGCGAAAATACAGCTCGAACATATTTTCGAATTGGGCCGCGACCGCGCCGCGCATCAGCATCAGCGTGTTGACCGGAAAGAATGGATTGGTTCGGAAACTCGTGATGTTGTGACGTTGAATGAACCGTTTGGTTTCCAGCGCGTGATATTCCGGCTTGTTCCTGATCCCGCGCAACGACTCGCCCGGCGACAGATTATTCGTCGCCTTGTAGACGCCGCCGAGCAGCACCGGCACGTAGTCGAATTTGACCCCGGTGCGTTGCTCGATCTGGGGCAGTACGCGCTCGGCCAGATAGGCATTCGGGCTGCCGAAATCGAAATGAAACTCGACCTTCAGGGGACTTGCCACGGCATCCTTCCCTTTCAACCAAACCACCCCGGTACCGGCGCATCTTGCGCGCCAGCGGGCCGCGAGGCCGCAATCTTGCCAATCACTATAGTTCTATTTTAGAACTGTCAATACGAGAACGCGATTTTGCCTCCTGGCGAGCGGATTGGCCGGTTGTGTGCCGTTCAGTGCCTATTTAGAATGAGCGATTGGAATGATTTGCGCGGGGCCGGCAAGGCCCCGCCCAAATCGACTGGAGAATGCGATGAAGTGGGATGCGCTTGAAGAAGAGCCTTGTTCGCTGGCCCGCACGGTGGCGGTGATCGGCGACCGCTGGAGCCTCTTGATCTTAAGGGAATGTTTCCTGCGCAAGCGAAGGTTCGAGGCGTTTCAATCCTCGCTCGGGATCACCCGGCATCTGCTCGCCGAGCGGCTGAAGAAGCTGGTGCGGTTCGGCGTGCTGCGCCGGATTCCCTATCAGGAGGCGCCAAAGCGCTACGAATATATCCTGACGCAGAAGGGGCTCGATCTCTATCCCGTCATCATGTCGATCGTGAACTGGGGCAACATCCACATGGTCGACGCCCGCGGCCGGCCGATGCTGCATGAGCACAAGAATTGCGGCAAGATGTTCGACCCGGTGATGATCTGCTCGGAGTGCGGCGAGCCGGTGATCGCGAAGGCCGTCCATGTGCATCCCGGCCCCGGCGCGCGCAAGGCGACGGTCGGCGGCAAAGCTGAGGACGCGAAGGCGAAGAAACCGGTGCGCGCGGCTTAGCAAGCGGAAGAGCTGAGACGCCTTTCTTCACCTCTTCGGCGCTTGCGGGGAAGCATGGGCCGCCTTCGGCGGCCGTTCTTAGAAAAGAACGCCGAAGCGAAGCTTCGGCCACGGCGCGCAAGCGCGGCGGGTGGGGGAAGGACTCTCCGCTCGACGAGCGCGTTTTGCGGAGACACCCCCACCCCAGCCGTCCCCCGCAGGGGCGGGTGAGGGAGAATTCACTCCGACGCCGCGTCCAGCACTTCGCCGAACTGGTCCCAGCTCGTGCCGTTCCAGCGCTGCAGCTGCATCTGGGTCCAGACCATGTTGCTGGTCGGGCTGGTGTTGATCCTGATGCCGGGCAGCGCGGTCGGCAGCACCAAATCCCGCAGCGATTTTGCCTGGGTTGCGATGTTGGCGCGCGACAGGTCGTCGCCGCATTGCTTCAATATCTGCTCGAGCACCATGCCCTGCTGATAACCCGTCAGGTAGCTGGTGTTGGTGATATCGGCGCCGGCGAGGTATTTTTCAAAGAACACGCGGTACGCCTTGATGCCCGGATCATCGTTCCATTTCGGGTCGCTCGCGTCCTTGTTCGGCGTGCCGACAATGACGCCGACAGAGTTTTCGAGACCGGCCGGTTTTAGGGTTCCCGCCACCGAGCTGGAAGGGAAGTTGATGATCAGCGTCGGCTTCCAGCCGATCTCGGCCGCCTTTCGGATCGCCTGGGCGGCAAATTTCGGCGTGCCCGCGACGAACAGCGCATTCGCGCCCGAGCTCTTCAAGGAGACGACCTGCGAATCGATGGTGGGCTCGGTGACTTCGTACGCCGCGGTGACGACCCTTTTGTCGAAATCGCCGCCGAGAAACGCCTTGAACGCGTTGACGTAATCTTTGCCGAGGTCGTCGTTCTGGTAGAGGATCGCGTATTTTGCGGATGGCAGCGTGCGGGTCAGGTATTTCGCGTAGATCTTGCCTTCGGTGTCATAGCTGACGAGCCCGGTGGTGGTCAGCGGATAGTCTTTTACATCGGTGAATTTGTTCGAGCCGGTGACGATCGCGATCGTCGGAACGCCCTTGGCTTTCAGATATTTCGAGACCGCCGTATTACCGGCGGTGCCGAGCTGGCTGAAGATGAAGGCGACTTCGTCGCTCTCGACCAGCCTTCTTACATGCTCGACCGCCTTTGGCGGACTATAGGCGTCGTCCAGCGCGATGTAGTTGATCTTGCGGCCATTGATACCGCCGCGGTCGTTGAGGGATTGCACGTAAGCCTCTACGCCCTTGCCGACCAGCCCGATCGACGAGGCCGGCCCGCTGAACGGAAACACGCCGCCGATCTTGATTTCCGTCGCCGTGACGCCCGGCGCATCGGCGGCCCGCGCACTTGGCGGGACCATCAACGCCAAATTGATCGAGGAGAGCAACCAGCAGACCGGCCCGAGGCGCTGAAACATTTCTAGTCCTCCCACGGAATGCCCTTTTTGGGGCTTGGCGGCTTCGCGTCCTGCGTTACGAGCGTTGTCGAGCCATAAGTTCTTTTTTAGAACTCGTCAAGCGGCGATTGCGCGGCGCGCTTCCGGGCGGTTGTGGCAGAGGGTTCAGCGCTTTAGAGAAACGCATTCAGCCGGCTGCGAGATCGCCGACACGCTGCACGCCGACTGCAGCCATCGCGGCCCAGGCGGCGGCGAGCGAGCCCGCAAGATCGATCGCCCGGCAGCCGGCTTCGACCAGCACCGTGTCAAAACCGAGCCGGCGCGCGTCGACCGCGGAGTAATGGACGCAATAATCGGTGGCGAGGCCGGCGAGGAAGACCCGCCGCAGGCCGCGCTCGCGCAGATAGCCGGCGAGACCGGTCGGAGTCTTGCGGTCGTTCTCATAGAATGCCGAATAGGAATCGATTTCGCGGCGAAACCCCTTGCGGATCACAAGCTCCGCCCGCGTCGTCTGCAAGTTCGGGTGAAACGCCGCGCCGGTGCTGCCCTGAATGCAATGATCCGGCCAAAGGGTTTGCTGGCCGTAGGGCATGCTGATGGATGCAAAAGGCGCGCCGCCCGCATGCGACGTGGCAAAAGAACTGTGGCCCGAGGGGTGCCAATCCTGGGTCAGCACGACATGGTTGAACTTTTCGGCGAGGCGATTGACCACCCGCACCACGGCATCGCCATCGGCCACCGCCAGCGCGCCGCCGGGGCAGAAATCGTTCTGCACGTCGATGATCAGCAGTACATCGTCTTCACCGGGTCGCATCTGCATTTTGACCTGCGTCTAAAGTTGAGCTCTGAACTTTCGAATTCGCGGGCTGGCCACCGGTTGTTTCGGACACTCGCCGCACGAAAACGCCCGACTATCTTACAAGTTGCATCAATCATTTCGCAACCAGCAGCAGATATGCCGCTTGTGTATCGCCCTGATAAGGGAATACTGCGCCCGCAGTGCGAATCGCGCGAATCATCAGGGCGGGAACATGAATTGCTACCGTTGCCTGGTAGTCGCGATATTGCTGTCGGGTAGCAGCGCGGCCTCCAACGCTCAGACCCTTCCATCCTATATGGCGCCGATCGCAGGCAAGACCACTGCTGCGCCCTCCGACATCGCGACCAAGGACGTGTTGGCGCTCAACACCGGCATGTTCGACCTGTACGGCGACGCCGCAAAAATCTTCCAGAAGAATGTTCTGAGCAAGCACCCGGTCATTCTCGCGCTGTTTTCCGGCGCCGGCGGAAAGATGATCCTTTATCGCCCGGGAATGGCGCCGACGGAAGCGCCGCAGGTGCCGATCGTCTATCAATTGCTGAAGTCAGTCGGTCACAGCACGATGGCGCTGGCCGAGGTCGTCGGCCCCTACGTCGACAACGCGGACGATAAATCCTGGCGCGGCTCGATGCTCGCCTATCGCAGCCGGATGCAGTCGGCGCTCGATGGGCTGGATGCCACCGCGATGGAGCCCGCCTGGCGCGACAACAATCGCATCATCCTGCAGAACAATCTCGCCTTCATGGACGAATGCCTTGCCAAGGGCGTCATTCCCTTTGCGACGCTTGCGGCGTTCGGCAAGAAGCAGGCGCCATTCCTGGCCAAGAACGTCACTTGGGCGGCGCAGACCCAGGTCGGACACTGGATGACGGTGCTGGCCGACTGGAAAGCCCAGCTCGGGGCCGACTGGGACAAGACTTACGGCGCCAGCAATACGATCTATGTGGCGCGCCAGAACAACGTCCTGTTCAGCGTGCTCGCCCAGTTCTTCGGTCCGGACGCCATCAATGACCGCCTGCTGCTGATCGAAACCGTGTCCTTTACAACGACGCCGACGGACATGCTGGAATCGCTGACCCGGATCATCGCGGATCGCTCGGTCGGTTCGCTGTTCTTCGGCAACTATCATCTGATGGACTATGAGCTGATGGGCGGCGATGCGCGCGTCGCGATCGCCGCGGAAACCGGAAAGCGCGGCATGAAGACGTTCCTGCCGCCGGTCGTGCCGTTCGGCTCAAAGCAGTGGCCGACATTGATCACGCCGGGGCCCGGCCCCGCATCGATCGCCGACTTGCGATAGTCTCGCATGGCGCGCGAGTGATGCGCGCGTATCGGCTTTCAAGTCCAGCGCCCGTCACGGCGTCGGCAGAGAGGTAGCGGCATGCGGCCTTCGCGACGTGAGTTCGTGAAATGGGTCACGGCGAGCGGCATCGTGCTCAGCATGTCGCGGGTGGGATCAGCTGAGGAAGCCGGATTCGCTACGCGGGAGACTTTGCCCGGACGACAGAACTGGAATCCGGCCGCGAACGGCGCCGGCCGCATCGACGGCGTCGCCAAAGTCACCGGAGGGAAGCTCTACGCATCCGACTTTCGCGCCGCCGATCTCCCGGGCTGGCCGGCGAATACGTCGCACGCCATGCTCATCCGGGCGCCGGACGCGACACACGTCTATGCCGGCATGGACCTCGCGCGTCTGACCGGCTCGCTCAAGCCCTCGATGGTGGTGAGCGCCGCCGATCTCGACAAAATCGGCACCCGCGTTCCTGAATTCTACACCGGCGACCTGTTCTGCCCGGTCGGCAGGACGCCGCTGTATATGGGTCAGCCGGTGGCTCTGTTGATCTTCGAGCAGTTCGATGCCTTCGATCAGGCGCGGCTAGCGCTACGCGATGGAACTTTCGTCAAGTTCGGCGAGGAAACTGGCCCCATCGTGATGCCTCACTACGGCGCATTTCGTTTCACCCGTGTGGCCGGCCCGACCCCAGACGCGCCCGATGTTTACTCGCCGGTCAAGAACGGCTGGGTCAGTCCGGGACGTTTCCAGGACACGGAACGCCCGATATGGACGCGGCTCCCGATTCCGACCGGGCTCGCCTACGCCGAAGCCGCAACCCACGGCGAGAAGATCCGCGCGGACCTTGCAGCGAGCGATCCGGCCGTTCTGGTGCTGGACCGCGAATTCGAGACCCAATCGGTCGACCCAATGTTTCTCGAACCGGAGGGTGGTATCGCTTGGTACGACGCGGGCCGCAAGTACCTCGAACTCGTGGTTGGGGTGCAGTCTCCGTACGAGGCCGCGGAATCGGTCGCGTTCCTTCTGGGCAACGCCAGCGCCGCCTTCAAGCCGGTGCGGATCAACACTCATTTCGCCTATTTCGGCGGCGGATTTGGCGGACGTGACCATACTCCGTTCCCGCTCTACGTCGCGCTGGCGGCGATGTTCCTGCCCGGCCGCCCGGTCCGGCTCGCTCACGACCGTTATCAGCAATTCCAGGCGGGCATCAAGCGGCACGCATTCAAGATGCACACGCGGATTGGGGTCGATCGGGCCAGCGGCAAAATTGTTGCATTCGTCGCCGACCACGTTTTGGATGGCGGCGGCCTCGCCAATTTCTCGCCCAGCGTGGCGACCGTCGCCGCCAATGCCGCGATCGGCATCTACGAGGTTCCGAAAGTCGACGTTACCACGGTCGTGCTCCACTCGCGCGGCGTGACCGCAGGGTCGATGCGCGGCTATGGAACGCTGCAGACGATGACGGCGCTGGAGACATTGGTCGATGAAGCCTGCTCGGCGTTGGCGCTCGACCCCATTGAGTTCCGGCGACGCAATGCGCTCAAGACCGGCGGCCGGATCATGGCGGGAAACCCGTACAGCGTCCCGATCCGCGCGCCGGAGATCCTGGACAAGCTGGAGAAGCATCCGATTTGGCAGCAGCGTGCCGCAGAGAAAGCCGGCGCCCGAGCGGGGACACTCGTGGGCACGGGCGTCGCTTGCGTCACCAAGAATTACGGCACCGGAGGGGACAGCTCGCTCTCGACCGTAGAAATCGACCCGGATGGCCGGATTGCCATCCATTGCGATGCCTGCGAGATGGGCAACGGAATCGGGACGGCGGTAGCGAATCGGGTCGCGGCCTATCTGGGTGGCGTCGCCGACGAAGTCGCGGTCCTGCGAGTCGACACGTTCGGGCCGCTCGCACTCGTGACCTCCGGCAACTCCTTCACGATGGATCAGAAGACGCAGGACGCGGCGGCAAAAAATCCACGCTGGGTGCCGGCGATCAGCACGGCCACGGCTGCCTCCGGCGGCGCGCACGTCGGAACGCATGCGGCGGCCGAGGCCGCGCGCGTCGTGTTCCGGTTCGGATTGTGGCCGGCGGCGCTGGAGTTGTGGCGCATCGCGTCAACCGATCCCAAGGCCAGGGACTGGCAGGCGGCGCGCTGGAAAGACGGACAGCTGCTCATGCCGGGGCTCGCGCCGCTCGCGTTGCCGGCGGTGGCGGCGAAGGCGCATGCACGCGGTGGCGTAACCGGGGCGATGGCGCATAGCTTTAACCGCTGGGCGTGGTCGCAAGCGACCTTCGCGATTGCCGGGCAGGCATGGACGGCCGACATTGATGCGCTGGCCGTGCGCAAGGGCGCCGGCAAATTCGTTCGTCTCGATCGAAGCAGCGTCAAATTTCCGCCCACCACCTTCAACCGGTTCGGAAGCACCTATACGTCGCCGTGCGGCGCGCTGGTCCGCCTCGAGATCGAGCGCGCCACCGGCGCTCTGCGTATCGCCAAGGCATACAGTGTCCTCGAATGTGGTGTACCGCTGGTACCGGAGGTCGTGCTCGGGCAAGCGCAGGGCGGGTTCGCGATGGGCGTGGGTTATGCATTGCTCGAGTCGCTGCCGCCCTACGAGGGCGGGCCCGGCAACGGGCAATGGAACCTCGGACAATACCTTGTGGCGCGGGGATCGGACTTGCCGCTGCGCGACCTCGAGGTCGAGGTACTGCCCCCCCTGCCGAACGCAGGGCCAAAGGGGATGGCTGAGGTCGTGATGATTCCCGTCGTTCCCGCGATTCTGAATGCGATCTTCGATGCGACCGGTCACCGTTTCCAGTCCTTGCCGGTAACCGAAGCCATGCTCAGGGGAGCTCTCACGTGACAATACTGGCTCTGACGATCAATGGCCGCGAACACGGTCCGAGGGAAGTGCGCGACGATTTGACGATGAATGATTTTTTGCGCGAGTACCTCGGGATGACCGGCACCAAGTTCGGCTGCGGCGCCGCGCAGTGCCTGAGCTGCGCGGTGATCGTCGATAATGCCGACGGGACGAGTTACACCAGCCCGACTTGCATCGTGCCGGCCAGAAGTTTCGACGGCAAGGCGATCCGGACCGTCGAAGGCCATGCCAGCAACGGCGAACTAACCGCGCTTCAAAAAGCCTTCATCAATCACTTCGCGTTCCAATGCGGCTATTGCACCGCCGGATTCCTGAATGAGGCCCAGGTCTTGCTGGAGCGTCTGGCAAGAAAGCCGGTCGCGCGTGCCGAGCTTGAGCAGACCATCGCCGAGGCGCTTGACGGGCATATCTGCCGCTGCACAGGTTACATCAAATACCACGAGGCCGTGCGTGACGTTGTTCTCGCCGATCCCCAACGTTATCTGGCCTGACCATGAAATCAGAAACGCGGTTTCAGATTTTCGCTTCAGTCGCGGCGCTGACCTTGAGCGGGCTGACCGGTTACGCGGCTTCGCAACCCGTCTCAAACACGCTGGCTTCGCCTGACAGTTTTGCCTCCATCGCCGACACCGACGCGCGGTCGGCGGCGATATTCACCGAGCTCGGCAAGGTGCTGACGAATCCCCGCTGCGTGAACTGTCATCCCGCCGGGGATCGTCCGCGTCAGACCGACCAGAGCCGGCTGCACCAGCCACCCGTCGCGCGCGGCGTTGACGGTCATGGCACCGAGACGATGCGTTGTTCGATCTGTCACGGCGACGCCAATTTCGATCCCGGCCGCATGCCGGGCCACCCGGAATGGCATCTGGCGCCGCGCGAGATGGCGTGGGAAGGCAAGACGCTCGCCGAGATCTGCGCCCAGATCAAGGACCCCGCGCGCAACGGCGGCCGCAAGGTCGAGGACCTGATCCATCACATCGGTACCGACACCCTGGTCGGTTGGGCATGGAAACCCGGCTTCGGCCGCTCCCCTGCTCCCGGAACGCAACAGCAAGCCGGCGCGCTGGTCGATGCCTGGGTAAAAACCGGAGCGGCTTGTCCCGCCGGATAAACGCATCACCGTCGGATTAACCGCCGCTGCGCACATGCGCTACGCCTCAACGCTCCGCGAACGCCTTCTCGACCACGAACTGGCCCGGTTCGCCATGATTGCCCTCGACAAACCCTTCGCCTGAGAGCAGCGCGCGAGTGTCGTGCACCAACGCCGGGCTGCCGCAGATCATGACGCGGTCGTGCGCGGCCTCGAGCGGGGCGAGACCGATATCGCTGAACAATTTGCCCGAGGTGATCAGATCGGTGATGCGGCCGCGATTGCGGAAGGGATCCCGCGTCACGGTCGGATAATAGATCAACTGGTTGCGCACGAGTTCGCCGATCATTTCGTCGTTCGGCAATTTTTCGGTGATCATCTCGCCATAGGCGAGCTCAGTGACGCGGCGGCAGCCGTGCAGCAGCACCACCTTCTCGAAACGCTCGTAGGTCTCGGGGTCCTTGATGACGCTCAGGAACGGCGCGAGCCCGGTGCCGGTACCGATCAGATAGAGATTGCGACCGTCTTCCAGATTGTCGATGACCAGCGTGCCCGTCGCCTTGCGGCTGACGATGATCTCGTCGCCTTGCTTCAGATGCTGGAGACGCGAGGTCAACGGACCGTCCGGCACCTTGATCGAAAAGAATTCGAGCCGGTCCTCATAATTGGCGCTGGCAACGCTGTAGGCGCGCAGCAGCGGTTTTTCATTCACCTTCAGCCCGATCATGGTGAATTCACCATTGCGAAACCGGAACGAGGGATTGCGGGTGGTGGTGAAGGAGAACAGCGTGTCGGTCCAGTGGTGGACACTCAAGACGCTTTCCTGGTTGAAGTTGCTCATCTCGCCGGATCCGCTGTGCCAAAGGCCGATTGCGCTGCTCAACTCATTTGTATACGATCATTTGTATACGAATGAATAAAGCAGCTTGATCCCTTAGTCAAGCCGCGCGCAAGATGCGCGGCATGCGCCCGCGAAGGCATTGAACGACAAGGAAAATCCCATGGCACACGACGAACCCCAGGCCGCCGGCCCGACCAAACTCGTGATCCGCAATATCGGGCTGATGCTTTCGGGCGCGATGGAAAACCCGATCCTGGATGCCGATACGATCGTGGCCGAAAACGGCAGGATCACCGCCATCGGCCGCGCCAAGGACGTCAACCCCGAGGGCGCCACCACCATCGTCGATGCCAATGGCACCACGGTGGCGCCGGGCCTGATCGACAGCCACGTTCACCCCGTCGCCGGGGACTGGACGCCGCGACAAAACCAGACCAACTGGATCGACAGCTATCTCCATGGCGGCGTCACCACCATGATCTCCGCCGGAGAAGTGCACATGCCCGGCCGGCCGCGCGATATCGTCGGATTGAAGGCGATGGCGATTTTTGCGCAGCGCGCGTTCTGGACACTCCGCCCCGGCGGCGTGAAAGTTCACGCCGGCGCTCCGGTCATCGAAAACGAGATGGTTGAAGACGACTTCAAGGAGCTCGCCGCGGCGGGAGTAAAATTGCTCGGCGAGGTCGGCCTCGGCGGCGTCAAGGACGGCCCCACCGCGCGCAAGATGGTGGGGTGGGCGCGCAAATATGGCATCCAGAGCACCATCCACACCGGCGGGCCGTCGATCCCCGGCTCCGGCCTGATCGACAAGGACGTGGTGCTGGAAGCCGACACCGACGTGATCGGCCACATCAATGGCGGCCACACCGCGCTGCCCGACGACCAGATCCGCTGCATCTGCGAGGGCTGCAAGCGCGGCCTCGAGCTCGTCCACAACGGCAACGAGCGCTCGGCGCTGTTCACGCTGCGAACCGCACGCGAGATGGGCGATCTGAGCCGCGTCATCCTCGGCACCGACGCCCCGGCCGGCTCCGGCGTGCAGCCGCTTGGAATCCTGCGCATGGTGTCATTGCTGTCGTCGCTCGGCGAGTTGCCCGCCGAAATCGCATTCTGTCTCGCGACCGGCAACACCGCACGCATGCGCGCGCTCGATTGCGGCCTGATCGAGATCGGCCGCTCGGCCGACTTTGTCATCATGGATCGGGCGCAGCATTCGCCCGGCAAGAATATCCTCGAAAGCGTGCAGCTCGGCGATCTTCCCGGCATCGGCATGACCATCATCGACGGCATCGTCCGCACCCAGCGGAGCCGCAACACCCCGCCGGCGACCAAGGTGCCCATGATCGTCGGACACTAGGCCTGTTTCGCAGACCGTCATCCTGCGCAGAGAGATGCCCCGCCATCCATCGGGATTTCCGCTCCGGTCAGAAAACTCGAAGCGGGCGAGGCCAGAAATAGCACCAGACCCTTGATCTCGTCCGGATCCGCCACACGGCCGAGTGGAATTCGTTTGCTCATTGCGCGGCGGACATCTTCCGACTTCAGCCTGCCTCCACCGATATTGGTCGCGAAGGCGCCCGGCGCAATGGCGTTCACCGTGATGTTGTAATGCGCAAGCTCCAGCGCCGCCTGCCGTACCAAATGAGCGGCGCCGGCCTTTGCCGGCATATAGGGCATACCGACCCACCCCTGGTTTCGGAAAGATGCGATCGAGGTCGTGATAATGATGCGGCCCGCGCGCTGTTTCTTCATGTGAAACGCGCAACTCTGGATCGTGGCGAAAACCGAGTTCAGGTTGACGGCCATGACGCGGTCCCACAGCTCATCCGAAATCGCCGCCATCTCGCCATTGGCGTTTCGCGATCCGTCAAACCCCATAAAGCCTGGACCGGCTCCTATGCCGGCATTTCCAAATGCGATATCGAGGCGGCCGAATTCGTTGGCGACAGCGTCGATGCTACGCCGCACTTGATCCCGATCGGCAACGTCGACCGTCTTGATCAGAACATCTGCCCCTATTCTTCTGAGGCGACGGGCAGCCTCTTCAAGGCCATCCTGGTTCAGATCCAACAACGCGACACGCGCGCCGTTTTCTGCCATGGTCTCGGCGATCGACAGGCCCAGCCCGCTCGCCGCGCCCGTAACAATCGCCGTCTTTCCGGAGATATCGAACAGATTGGGATGGCTCATGGGCCCTTCCGCGGCCTGGGCTCGGCCGAGATTCACTGCGCAGTCAGTCCACCATCGACGACCAGTTCCGCGCCAATCATGTAAGAGGAATCCTCGCCGGCAAGGAAGCACACAACTGCCGCTATTTCCTGGGGTCTGCCGATCCTTCCGATCGGGTACCTCGCGATCATTTCCGCCCGAACGGTCTCGATATCCTTGTCGGAATTCGCGCCACGCATGCTCTCGAACAGCGGCGTTGTCAGGCTGGTCTCAATCAGGCCGGGGTAAACCGAATTGACCCTTATTCCATATCGGCGCTTGGCAAAATCGACGGCGATCGCCTTCGAAAACAGCCGCAGGCCGCCTTTGCTCGCGGAATAGGCCGGCATGCCCGGCGATCCAGCCAGGGCGGAGACCGACGCAATATTGATGATCGAGGCTCCCGACGGCGATCGTTTTGCGCTCTCGCGCATGGCATCGAGCGATTCCTTGATCCCGAGAAAGGCGCCGTTGAGATTGACATTGATATCGGCGTTCCACTCGTCGACGGATACAGCCTCAAGCGGCTTGCTATGTGCCACCCCGGCATTGTTGACCAGAATATCGAGACTGCCGGCAACGCGCAGGGTTTCTGCAACGGCAGACCGCCACTGCAATTGATCGGTGACGTCGAGCTGGACGGCAAGAACACCTCCTCCGGCCGCTTTGACGTGTTCAGCCACATTGCTCGCGGCGGAAAAATTCATATCCGCTGCTACGATGAATGCCCCTTCCCTTGACAGGCGATGACAGATCGCGGCGCCAATTCCGCCGCCGGCGCCGGTGACCAGCGCGACCTTGTTTTCAAGCGACGGCATGCTTTTTCTTCCCCGCAGAACATTTGCAAACACTCAAATCACGCGCCGTCCACATCGGCGGTCGACTACTTGCTGTCTAACACCGAACCAAACGGCTCGAATCTTTGGCCATTGAATTTCACCATCTGAAGCTGATCGATCGGAGAGTAGTCGGCAGGACTCGTCTTGATCCTGATGCCGGGGAGATAGACGTCGATCTCCATGTCGAGACTTGTCATCTGTTTCATGATATTGTCCCGGGTAAGGTTATCTCCGCATTGTCTGAGCACCTGAACGAGGGCCTTTGCCGCTCCGTAACCGAACACGGTCGTGCCGTTCTCCTGGTCGCCATCTGAATAATATTTCGACATGAACGCCCGAAACTGCTTGATGCCTGCGTCATCTTTCCATTGCGGATCCGCGGGGTCCTTCAGGTAGACCGCACTGATGATATCCCTGGAAGCGTCGACACCGGCCGCATTCGTGGTCGACGCCGTCGAGGCCGACGCGTTGCCGAGAAACTGAATTGGCTTCCATCCGAGTTCGGCGATCTTCTTTATCGCCTGGGCGGCGAATTTCGGTGTGCCAAGATTGATGAAGATATCAACGTTCGCTGCTTTGATTTGCACAACCTCGGAATCCACCGTTGGCGATGTCAGTTCGTACGGCATTTCCAGCACTATCTTGTTCGATGCGCCCGGTCCAAACGCCTCGTGGAAACCGGCGAGGTAGTCTTTTCCGGAATCATCGTTCTGATACAGGATCCCGATCGTCGTGTTGGGATAGTGCTCCTGGATGAATTTCGCATAGATGCGGGCCTCGTTCTTGAAGCCCGGCCACCAGGCCATGCTCCAGGGGTATTGCTCGGGATCGTCAAACCGGGCAGCGCCGCTCGATACGAAGATATGCGGAATTTTCTTCTGGTTGAGATACTTCTGAACCGCCGAGTTTCCCGCGGTTCCAACGACGTTGAAAAGCAAATACACCTCGTCGGATTCGACCAGCTTGCGCACCTGCTCGACCGTTTTGGGCGGATTGAAGCTGTCGTCGTAGGAAATGAAATTGATTTTCCGGCCGCTGATGCCGCCCTGGTCGTTGATCATTTTGAAATAGGCGGCTTCGGTCTTGCCAATCGCGGCGTAAGCCGATGCGGGTCCGCTGTACGGCATCACATTGCCGATCTTTATCTCGGAATCCGTTACTCCCACATCGTATTTCTTCTGGGCCGCGGCGCTGGCGCAGCCCAGCGCAACCAGCAATCCAGAAACGGCAAACGCTTCGAACCAACGGATACGGGCCGTCATTGACGTTTCCCCCGATTTTTCGTTCAGATATTTCCGACGGATTGGTCAGCTTGCCGCTTTCCTCATGGGCGTGACATCGGCAAGGAACGCCTCCAGCCGACCGACAGCCTCGGCTGCTTCGAAGAACAGCAGATGCCCCGCCCCCTCGAATGTCTCGACCTCGCTGGTTGAAATAAGCGACGCCCAGGCCTTTGCCTGTTCGATTGGAATGATCCGATCCTTGCTCCCCCACAGGATCAGAGTCGGCACGCTGATCCTCTTCAGCCAACGGGTAAGCTTCGGATCGTAATTTCTGTCCCACATGATGCGCGCGAGCGATGTCAATTCGCGGTATCGCCCCACTCTCATGTCAACGGTCAAATTGACGCTCGGGATCCGCGCCAACGCCTCTGGCGACGAGACGATGTAAGACGGCACATGCTCGGCTCGAATTGTAAACATATCCGCGGTCGGATGCTCGGCGACCCGAAGTCCGGCGGGGCAAGCCAGTGCCAGGCGCCGCACCCGGCGGCCATTGAGCACCGTGAACAGGCTTGCCATCCATCCCCCAAGAGAGTGTCCGACAAGGTCGATGGGGCTAACCAAGTCGAGCTGGTCGAACAGCGCGTTATAATGGACCACGTAATCGAGCATCGAATTGATTCCGGCGTCGTCATCCGAGGCACCGAAGCCGGGGTGTATCGGCACGATCAGTCTTCTGGAACGGGACAACGGGAGCAGATCTTGAAAACCGCTGGTCGTGCCGGCGCCATGGAAATAGACCAACGGTTCCCCACTGCCCGCCTCAAGGACTTCGACGCGTATGCCATCGACCATGACGGCACGTTTGGTAAAATCAGACATTTTTGGGACCTCGCTATTCGGCTGCAACCTGGAGCGCGGAAGAGGTAAGCTTCCTGACGCGAGGGATCACCTCTTCGGCGAACAGCGTGATATTCTTCACTGCCTTCCAATGCGGCATGTCGCCGACATGCAGGTGCAGAATGATCTTGCTGCTCTGCGCCTGTTCGCACCAGAAGGCGATGCGCTCCGCGACCTGGTCCGGGGTGCCGAGCGCCGTTCGGTACACCGACGTCAAACCCTCCCAGGTGACTTCAGTTTCCTGGATGGCACCGGATTCCAGGCGTTTCCGCAAGCGCTCCACCGGGAGATATCCGGGCGGCGAGTTGAGATGCGAATCCGTTTTCAGGAGGTTCTTGAAATAGAAGAGGATGTGCTCCTTCCCCTCTTCAATGGCCTTTTCTTCGGTCTCCGCGACGAAGGCCATCGCTGAAATGATAATGGATTCAGAGTCGGGCTTATGCCCGCTTTTGGCGGCCGTCGCGCGATAATTTTCGAATGACTTCAACTGCGCGGCGATCGGCGTGAAGACTTGAGAGTAGCCGTACCCCTTCTCGGCGGCGTAGTTGACGGTTTCCTCGGTTCCGGAACCGACAATATAAATCTTTGGATGCGGCTTTTGGTATGGAAGCGGAAATGGATTGAGATATTTGTATTGATAAAACTCCCCGTCGTAGCGACTGGGGCCGGGCTGGGTCCACGCCTGCATCAGTATATCCATGCCTTCGCGAAACCGCTCGCGCGAAAAGCTCGGATTGATCGGATTGACCCAATATTCCATGCCGGTCCCGAGCGGAAACGCGCATTCGAGCCGGCCGCCCGACATCACATCGAGCATCGCATATTCTTCCGCCAGCCGATGCGGATATGTGAGGGCCACAGGGGTGCCGAACACGCAAATTTTCGCGCGCTCTGTGAGCATCGCAAGAGCGCCCGCTATCACCGAGCACGAGGGCATCAGGCTGTAAAACGTTGAATGGTGTTCGTTGACGACCAGGCCGTCGTAGCCGAGTCTATCGGCGAGCACGAGTTCGTCGATATATTCCCTGTAGAGCTTGTGACCCGTTTTCGGGTCGAAGCGTTGATTGGGGATGTCGACCCACTGACCCTGCGGCCGGCCCGGAGCGACATCGGGATAAGGCATGAAGTGCATAAAATAGAATTGCAGGGGTTGTAGCACCGACATCATTCTCTCCCATGCGCCAGGCGCTTCAAGTCGCCTCGCTCTGTACTTTCATAGCATGCTATTATTATAGATGTGGCGACGTCAAGTGGAAATAGGCGTGCCAAGCGCATGTGACACGTGCAATCGCGTCGGTCACGAAGCCGATAAGATGCGCGGAAACGACAACCTTATTTTCGTCCGTAGCGTTCCATGTTCAGGTTCTGAATCATGACCCCGGCTAGTCGGAAGAACTGGTCCACTTCTGCTGCGGTAAGCCCGTCAGTCGCCAGCTTCTCGACTTCGTGTGCTGCAGTGCGCATGACCTGACTGAGCTTTCGGCCCTTGGCCGAAAGTGTGACATGGCTCCGCCGGCCGTGATCAGGGTCGGGCTTGCGTTGAATGAGCCCATCACGCTCCATACGCCGCAGGGTGACAGCCATTGTGGGCTGCTCGATCCCGATCAGACGCGAAAGCTCTGCCTGGCTTGATTCCGGCAATTGCATGAGCCAGGCGATGATCGGGTAAACTCCGGGCAACACACCGTGCCGTGCCGTTCGTTTTGACAAACTCCAGACGATGTTGCGCCCGAGCGTGTTGACGGCAAGACCGAGGATCTTCTCGTGATCAAGCCGGACTTTAGGTGCGACAGGCTGAGGGGACTGGTTTTTTCTTGACATTTATCTTTCCGACAGAGGTTTTGCGCTGCCGGAGGCCTGAGCAGCATGTAGCTTTTTAGCGCACCATTGTGCTGGGGCAAGCTGCGGCGAGGCGGCGAGCCAATTTGGGGATACGAAAACCGCAGATGGGCCGGTATCGGCGCAGCTGCATGCCAGCAAGATCCCCGAGCGGCTTTCGGCCGCCCTAGATTGGAGATGCCGGGCGGTTGGGGAGGTTATCCGAATGCATTTCCGTGCCGGCTCCAATTGAGGATTCGCGATCAGCCCCTGCTCTTAGAAGCGCAAAATCCATTACTTGCCGTGACAAAATTCTCAATTGCCCTTCGATCCGCGGCGAGATGCAATTTCCCGCAGCGTCGAATACCTGATCCGAGGTGACGATCGTGACGCCCAAGGGCGTCGGCCAACCCCGCAAAGCATGAACCACAGACCTCAGGGCAGCGAGGGTCGTGACAGCCCCCTGTTCTCCGGCGGCCGTGACGACGCAGCCGACCGGCCGATCCTCCAGATAGGGACGCGCGTTACCTCTCAGGTCTTCCGTGTAATCGAGTGCATTCTTGACCAAGCCGGACAAGCCACCGTGATACCCAGGGGTCCCGACAATAATGCCGTCGGCTCTGGCCAGCGCAGCCGTGATCCGGTTCGCCTTGGCATTCGACATGGCCCCCGGGACATAGGCTGGCAGGTCGATATCGCTTCCGCAAAGCAGCAAGGTATCGGCCCCCTGGGATGCGGCCGCTCGTAGAGCCAACGATACCGCTTTTTCGGTAGACGAGCCTTCTCGGGTCGTTCCTCCCAGTCCGACAATATAGGGTCTAAACACCAGTCGGGCCTCCGGAAGGTTGCGCTGCAACACGAAAAGGTGACGTCGGCGACATAATAATAGTATACTATTATTATGTAACTGCAAATCACATCGAGCGGGGTGATGCCCCACGCCACGGAGATTTTCGCGATGACAGCACTTTTTTCTCCATCGACGGCGAAACGTATTGCCTCGCTCGTGACGGCGATAAATGTTTTGGTCGCAGCCGGATTTTCGATCGCAGGACTTGTCAGCCCGAAATCGATACTGCCGGCGGGCTATGCGCCGACGGACGCCTCATTCGTATTTGCAATGTACGCCGCGGCCCGCAGCATTCCCCTCGCGCTTATGGTTTTGTTTGCAATCTACAAACAGTCGGCATCCGCCTTGCTGATATTGGGCGCATTGGCAGGTTTCATCCAATTGCTGGATGCGGGCGTGGGGTTGTTGCAGCATGATCTTGGGAAAGCGATCGGGCCGCTCGTCGTTGCAGTATTCCAATCGTTTGCGGTGTACCTGCTAAGCAAATCCGCGCGAAGCAACGCCCGATAGCCTGGCCGCTGCCTGAAGCGGCCAGGCCTTGGATCGCCTCAACTACTTCTTGACGGCGAACACCCAGACGACGCCGCCTTGCGGCACGTTGTTCTCGACGCCGATATTATTGGCAGTCGCCAGCGCGTCCTGGATGCGCTGCGCGTCGACGCCCCAGCCCGACTGCACGGCGATATACTCCGTGCCATCGACTTGGTAGGCGATCGGCATGCCCATGATGCCCGAGTTGGTCTTCTGCTCCCACAGCACTTCGCCGGTCTTGGCGTTGAAGGCGCGGAACATCCGGTCGTTGGTGCCCCCCGCGAGGATCAGATCGCCGGCGGTCGCCGTCACCGAACCGAACAGCTGCGATTTCGGGAAATTATGCGACCAGACCTTCTTTCCGGTCGCCGGATCCCACGCCTGCAGTTCGCCATAATGATCGGCGCCGGGAACGACCTTCAGGCCGATATCTTCTGGCTTGGTACCGAGCCAAAGCTTGCCCTCAACCAACGGTACCTTCTCGCCGGTGAAGCCGCCGCAGAAGTTCTCGTTGGCCGGAACGTAAACCAGGCCGGTCTTCTGGCTATACGCCGCCGACGGCCAATCCTTGCCGCCCCACAGCGACGGACAGAATTCGACCCGCTTGCCAATGACCGGCTTGTGAGCCGGGTCGACAATGGGATTGCCGGTCTCGGGCTCGATGCCCTTCCAGACGTCGTTATGAACAAAAGGCCAGCCGGCGACATAGTTGATGCTGTCCGGCTTGCGCTCGAGGATCCAGAAGATCGCGTCGCGTCCCGGATGGACGAGGCTCTTGAAGGAGCGGCCGTCCCTCTGGAAGTCGATCAGCATCGGGGCGTCGACTTCGTCCCAATCCCAGGAATCGTTTTGATGGTACTGGTGGTAGGCCTTGATCTTGCCGTTATCCGGATCGAGCGCGATCACCGAGGAGGTGTAGAGGTTGTCGCCGGAATGCAGTGAGCCCGGCCAGGGCGCGGCATTGCCGACGCCCCAATAGATCGACTTGGTGTCGGGATCATAGGTGCCTGTCATCCAGGCCGATCCGCCACCATTTTTCCAGTCGTCGCCGCTCCAGGTATCGTGGCCCGGCTCGCCCTCTCCCGGAATGGTGAAAGTCCGCCATAGTTCCTTGCCGCTATCGGCGTCGAACGCCACGACATAACCGCGCACGCCGAATTCACCGCCGGAACCGCCGACGATCACCTTGCCATCGACGACCAGCGGCATCAGGGTCATGTACTGACCCTTCTTGTAGTCCTGAACCTTGGTGTCCCAGAGCACTTTGCCGGTTTTGGCATCAAGCGACACCACATGATCGTCGGTGGTGGCGAGGTACAGCTTGTCCTGCCACAGTCCCACTCCACGGCTGGTCGGATGCAACTGGAAGAGGTCGTCGGGAAGCTGGCGTTTGTAGCGCCAGTACTCGTCGCCCGTCTTGGCGTTGAGCGCGATCACCTGCCCCATCGGGGTCGCGACGAACATCACGCCGTTATTGATGATCGGCGGCGCCTCATGCCCCTCGACCACGCCGGTCGAGAAGGTCCACACCGGCGTCAGGTCTTTCACATTCGAGGTGTTGATCTGGTCGAGCGGGCTATATCCCTGGCCGTCATAGGTCCGGCGATAGAGCATCCAGTTGCCAGGGTTCGGGATTTTTGAGACGATCGGCCGTCACCGGGCTGTAATTCTCGATCGGGCCGGCGCTGACTGCGATCGGCACAAGGCAAGTGGACGCGACCAAACTCGACAATAGCCATTGCTTGATGGTCATAGACACTTCCTCCTGTTGGTTTTCTCTCACCTATTTTGTTTTCAGGCGTGTGTAGTCCCATGCGGATGCGGGCCGCTGTCACCCCGCTTGCTGACCTACCTTTCCAATAAATGTTGCAGCTACCGTGAGTGAATTGTCGGACGTCGTCAGCGGCAGCGCCGCCAGGCGCCGCGGCGCCGGTCCAAACACAACTTGCGCGCTTTGCCGAGGATCGTACTCGGAATTATGACAAACGCATTTAAAGACGTCCTTGTCGCCGCTGTCCCCTTTGACCCAGGCCGTCACCGGGCAGCCCGCATGCGTACAGATTGCCGAATAGGCAAGGATGCCGTCGGGGGCGCGGGAGCGCGTATCGTCGTCCAGCTCGGCCGGATCGAGTTTTATCAAGAGGATCTCGTTCAACCGCGAGCCACTGCGAACCACCGAGGTCTTTGCATCCTTGGGCCAGGCGTGCACCGGCGGCCCGCCGAGCGTCAAATCCTGCGGCTTGATGACCTCGCCTGCATGGTCCCCTTCCGAGAAGACGAGAAGGTCCGCCTGTTGGGGGCGCTCATCGCTGCCCGGCTTCTCGTCGTCAGCAGCCGCAGAATTGCGCGACGCCAGGCAGGCTCCGGTGACGAGGGCCGTCAGGATCAGCTTGCGTCGAGTTGGATCGCAACACGCGCCCACGCCAAGTTCCACACCTGATCGGATTCGGGCATGGCGCAAACCGAACGGCAGACTCGGCCAAAAACAAGGCGACAGACAGCTTTGTTGCTCCGAGCAATATGCCTTTCCGGGCGGATCGGCAATCGCGATCCCAGTGAAAGCTTGCATCCCGCGCACCTTCATCTGATCACAAGCAAAAAGTTATCGCACTATGCGCATTTCGCAGAACAGCTCAGCTGCGTTCAATTTGTGCGACGCGTTATCGCCAATGCGACTCAAATTGCGAATGAGCCTGATAAAAATCTGTGCAAGGTATCTCCGGCGGTGCCGGCCACTGTGTAAGGGCCCCTGACCGAACGCAAAATGTTCGACGGCCCAGCTTTGGCCAAACATTCGGTCACAAATGCAAAGACAACAATGCAAGGACAACGCCTTGTGATGGCGGTCCGCCCGACTTCTTCTGGTAGCCTCTTTCTGACAATCTCCATCTCGCGAGAGCGTGATCCAACAAACAAAGCAAAAGCAAACAGGAGATAGCGCCGACACAGGAATGTCGGTTTTCCCTTAAGACCATGCAAGAAGCGACGGCGTTGAGCGGTTAGGAAATATGTTCTCGTTCGCGCCGAAATAAACATTGGCAGCTTATGAAGAGCGAGGATTAAGCCATGATCAAGCTGACGATTAACGGCCAGGAAAAAAGCTGGGATGGCGACCCGGATCTCTCGTTACTCTGGTTTCTCCGTGACGAAGCCGGATTGACCGGCACGAAATTCGGATGCGGCCAGGCGCTTTGCGGCGCATGCACCGTGATCGTGGACAAGCAGGCCGTGCGCGCCTGCATCACCTCGGTTTCCGACGTGGTCGGCCGACAGGTCACGACCATCGAAGGCCTTCACCCAACGGGCGATCACGCGGTTCAGAAGGCCTGGCGCCAGATGAATGTTCCGCAATGCGGCTATTGCCAGGCCGGCCAGATCATGCAGGCCGCGGCACTCCTGATGGAAAATCCAAAACCCACCCACGATCAGATACGCGAAACGATGGCGGGCAATATCTGCCGCTGCGGCGCTTACCAGCGCATCGAAAACGCGGTCAATCTCGCTTCGACGGGGGTCTGATCATGAATATTATCACAAATCCCGAAAAACCTCGCGGCTTTGAGCGCAACATCAAAGTCGAAAAAATCTCGCGCCGCAGCGTTCTCAAAGGTCTCGGCATCGCCGGAGGGCTGGTGCTGGCAGCGCCCGTGATGTCGCGTCCGGCTTTTGCGGCGTATCAGACCGGCGCGGCAAAGATGCCACACGGAACCGTGGTCGACCCGCGCGTGTTCGTTGCCATCGCAAACGACGGCACGGTGACGATCGTAGCGCATCGTGCTGAAATGGGAACCGGCGTTCGGACCAGCCTGCCGCTGATCGTGGCCGAGGAAATGGGAGCAGATTGGTCACGCGTAAAAGTGGAGCAGGCGCCCGGTGACGAGGTCAAATACGGCAATCAGGACACCGACGGATCGCGCAGCACGCGGCACTATCTGATCCCGATGCGCCAGATCGGCGCCTCGGCGCGCGGGATGCTCGAAGCAGCCGCCGCCAAACGCTGGGGCGTGCCGGTCGCCGAGGTCAAGGCGGTCAACCACGAGGTGGTTCATTCCGCAAGCGGCCGCCGGATCGGATTCGGCGACCTGGCGGCCGATGCGGCGAAGGAACCGGTACCGAACGTTGACAGCCTGAAGCTGAAAGATCCGAAGGACTTCCGCTATCTCGGCAAGGGCGAAGTCAGCATTGTCGACCTGCGCGATATCACCGTCGGCGCCGCGCGATATGGCGGCGACGTCCGGCTTCCCGGCATGAAATATGCTGTGATCGCGCGGCCGCCGGTGACCGGCGGCAAGCTGAAGTCGTTCGATTCTGCCGACGCGATGAAGGTCTCAGGCGTCGAAAAGGTCATGGAAGTGCAGGGTTGGCCGTGGCCGTCAAAATTCCAGCCGCTCGGCGGCGTCGCGGTGATCGCGCGCAACACCGGCGCGGCCATCAAGGGACGTGATGCGCTGAAGATCGTCTGGGACGACGGCGCCAACGCCAAGTACGAATCGGTTGCCTACCGGACCGAACTTGAGGACGCCGCGCGCAAGCCGGGTCTCGTCGTGCGCAAGGAGGGCGACGTGGACGCCGCGCTGAAAGCCGCCGACAAGGTGATCGTCGGCGAATATTATTTGCCGCACCTCGCCCATGTCAGCATGGAACCGCCGGTTGCGGTTGCCAACGTCAAGGACGGCAAGGCCGAGATCTGGGCGCCGGTGCAAAGCGCCGGCGGAACGCGGGAAGACGTCGCCAAGACCCTCGGCATTCCCGAGGATAACGTGACCGTCAATGTCACGCTGCTCGGCGGCGGGTTCGGGCGCAAATCGAAGTGCGACTATGCGCTCGAGGCGGCGTTGCTTTCAAAGGCGCTCGGCGCGCCGGTAAAAGTGCAATGGACGCGGGAGGATGACGTTCGCCACGGCTTCCTGCACACCGTCTCGGCGGAGCGCATCGAAGCCGGCCTCGACAAGAACGGCAAGGTGATCGCCTGGCGACACCGCAGCGTCGCCCCCAGCATCGCCTCGACATTCGCCGCCGGCGCGGCGCATGAGGCAGCCTTCGAACTCGGCATGGGGCTCGTCGACATGCCGTTCGAAATTGCCAATATCCAGTGCGAAAATCCGGAAGCCGCCGCGCATACCCGCATCGGCTGGTTCCGCTCGGTGTCGAATATCCCGCATGCCTTTGCGGTGCAGTCGATGGTGGGCGAACTCGCCCATACCACCAACCGCGATCAGAAGGATATGCTGTTGGAGCTGATCGGCTCGCCGCGGATCGTCAAGCTCGATTCGGTCAAAGACCTGTGGAACTATGGCGAGCCCTACGACAGCTATCCGATCGACACCGCGCGGCTCCGCCATGTGGTGGAGTACGTTGCGGACAAGGGCAACTGGGGACGGACCGTGCCCAAAGGACACGGCCTCGGCATTGCCGTGCATCGCAGCTTTGTCTCTTATATCGCGACCATCGTCGAGGTATCGGTCGACGATAAGGGCAAGCTCACCGTTCCCCGGGTCGACACCGCGATCGATTGCGGCACCTACGTCAATCCGGAGCGGATCCAGTCGCAGATCGAGGGCGCCGCGATCATGGGACTGAGCCTTGCCAAATATGGCGAGATCACCTTCAAGGACGGCAAAGTGCAGCAGGGGAATTTCGACGACTTCCCCGTGATCCGGATGGATGAAGCTCCGCTCATCACCAACGTGCACATCGTGCCGGCCAATCCGGACGTGCCGCCCAGCGGTGTCGGCGAGCCGGGCGTGCCACCGTTCGCGCCCGCGTTGATCAACGCCATCTTCGCAGCGACCGGGAAACGCATCCGGACGCTGCCGATCGGCAAGCAACTCGAGACGTAGAGCGGAAGGTTAGACGAGGGGGGACGTGCGCGGGCCCGGAATCCATGACTGACGATATCGGTGATGGATTTCGGGCCTGCCCGTTTTTATTGCTGCGGCCCTCGAGGTCAGACCACCGGCACACGCCTGGCGGCGACGGCCGCCGGTGAGATGACATCGATATCAAGTGGTACCCGCCATCGTTCGGTATAACGCACTTCGGGTGCTGCGTTGCCGAGCGGCGAACCTTCCAGCACAAAGCCACTGAAGCCGCCGGTCATGACCTCGTTGCATTTCTGCACATAGACCGGGAAGCCGCCGATATACGGCATGAAGACGCGCGGCCGGCCGGGGATGTTGGTGCCGACATACCAGGAGCTGCAAGTCGATCGCAACGAGACCTTCGATACCTCGTTGACGTGCTCGACCCAGGCGTCCTCATCTTGGGCCAGCGGTTCGATCGAAATCGCTCCGACATCGCGCATGTGGCCCATGCAGTCCACCAGCCAATCGACATGCTGCTCGATCGCCTGGATCATGCTTGCCAGCACCGATGGGCTGCCGGGACCGGTGATCATGAACAGGTTGGGAAAGCCGGCCGATGCGATCCCGAGGTAGGCACGCGGGCCCGCCCGCCATTTCTCGGAAAGCGTCAGGCCGTTGCGGCCCGTGATCCCAATCTTGTCGAACGACCCGGTCATGGCGGCAAAGCCGGTCGCGCAGACGACCGCATCCAGCCTGTATTCGACACCGTCGACCTCGATGCCATCGGCGGTGAAGCGCTCGATTCCCGTCCGGGATACGTCGACCAGCTTTACGTGCGGCAAATTGTAGGTCTCGAAATAACCGGTATCGACGCAAAGGCGCTTGCAACCGAATACGTTGTCCGGACAGAGCAGGTCGGCCGTCACCGGATCCTTCACAAGACCGCGGATCTTGCGGCGGGCGAAGTCGGCGATGGTATCGTTGGCGGCTTTCTCGAACAGGAGATCCCCGTAAGCACCGAGAAACGGCAAACCGCCGCGGGCCCAGGCTTCCTCGTACTGCTGCTCGCGGTCGTCCGGGGCAGCTTCCAGCGCCGGCTTGGTGTTGAACGGAAAATAGAAGCCGGTCGGGCGTGCCCGGGCCTTGGCCCGGAGCGCCGGATAATCGGCTTTCGCCGCCTGCAAATATTCCGGCGTCAGCTTCTCGTTCCAGGCCGGCACGGACCAGGTCGCGGTGCGCTGAAAAACCGTAAGCGCTGATGCTTGCTGCGCGATGATCGGAATCGACTGGATCGCCGAGGAGCCGGTGCCGATGACGCCAACGCGTAAGCCGGTGAAGTCGACGCCCTGATGCGGCCATTCGCCGGTGTGATAGATTTTGCCTCGAAAATCATCGAGACCGCTGAAGTTCGGGCGGTTCGGCGCCGACAAGCAGCCGACGGCCATGATACAGAATCTTGCAGTAACCTTGTCGCCGCGGTCGGTCTCGATCAGCCAGGTTTTGGCGACCTCGTCGAACGTGGCCGCGATAACGCGGGTATCGAACACGATATGCCGGCGCAGATCGAAGCGATCGGCAACATGGTTGGCATAGGACAGGATTTCGGGTTGCGGCGCGTACTTCTCGGACCAGTTCCACTCCTGATCCAACTCCTCCGAGAACGAGAAGGAGTACTGCATGCTCTCGACGTCGCAACGTGCGCCCGGATAGCGGTTCCAATACCAGGTGCCGCCGACGCCACCGCCGGCCTCAAAGACCCGCGCCGAAAACCCGAGCCCGCGCAGGCGGTGCAGCATGTACATGCCGGCAAAGCCGGCGCCCACGACAACGGCGTCGAAAACCGCCCCGACCTCCGTAGGGCGCTCCCGTCGCGGTGTGGCGTCGGCGATCATGGTTTCGGTTCTTTCCTCGGTCGCCGTGGACGCGACATTCAAAATATTCCGGGCCGCTTTTAAGGCTCAGGCTCTTTACTGAATCGAAAAGTAGCCGGATTGTCCCGGAAGTCCACTGTGATATCCGCGCAAAGGTACACGGCCAGCGCATGCCCGGATCATCGGCGGTGCAGCGCACCCCGCGTCTGCGGATGCCGATTTCTTGCTGCCGCGAACTGTTCGTTTGGCGACACCGTCGTTTGACCACAGCCCGCGGCGCGCTATGATTTGAAAGAAAGGGAGAGGATTCATGGAGGAAATCGCGGCCCGGCGCGCGGCCGAAGCGTTGCTTGCTGAACACAAGGACAATCTGCGGTTCAAGACGCAAGGCCCGCCGGACGGGCCCACGACGATCTCGGACGCCTACGATATCCAGGAGAGATACGTAACGCTCCTCCGTGGCCACCACGGCGACACCGCCGGCTACAAGGTCGGGCTCACGTCCGCTACCATGCAGGCATTTTGTGGCATTGACCATCCCATCGCGGGTGTCGTGCTGGCGAAGCGGGTGCATCGATCGGGCGCGACCGTGCGGATTGCGGATTTCGGGCGGCTCGGTCTGGAATTTGAAATCGCTGTCCGCATCAAATCGGACCTCCCGGTCACCGGCACGCCATATAGCGCCGAAATGATCCAGCCTCACATCGACGGGGTCTGCGCCGCCGTCGAAATCGTGGACGATCGGAACGCGGACTATTCAAGCCTCGATGTTCGCTCGCTCGTTGCGGACAATTCCTGGAACGCCGGCATCGTGCTGTCGGAATTTGCGACGAAATGGCCCGACCTGAAGGCCGTCCTCGGCCGGGCAACGACAGACCGGATTGCGATCGGCGAAGGGCACGGACGCGACATCCTCGGGCATCCCTTCAATTCGGTGGCGTGGCTCGCGACGCAACTGGCTTCGCGCGGCGACACGCTGAAGGCGGGCCAGGTCGTCATGACCGGAAGTGTCATGAAGACGGTTTTTCCGGCGGAAGACGCGACCTATCGTTTCGAACTCGCGGAAATCGGCGCTGTCGAAGTCAAGGTCAATAAATGAAAACACCAATGACCACCCCGCTTGATCCCGTCATCGCCCAGATCATTCCGCTATTGCCGCTGCGCGATCCCTTGACGATGACGCCGCAGAGCGCGCGTGATGCGCTGCGCGCGCTCGCCGCATCCCGCGCCGCCGTTCCGCCGCCACCGGTCGCGAACGTGGAGGATATCGAGGTGAAGGGCGCGGCCGGACCGCTTGCCGCGCGATGTTACCGCGTCTCCCGCGAAAAATCGCCGACCGTGGTGTTTTTCCATGGCGGCGGCTGGGTCGCCGGCGATCTCGAAACCCATGACCGGCAGGCGCGGCTGCTTGCAATCGAAACCGGTTCCGTCGTCATCTCGGTCGACTACCGGCGGCCGCCGGAGACGCGCTTTCCCGGCGCATTCGAGGACGCGTTTGCCGCGATTCGCGACGTGATCGGACGCATTGCCGAATTCGGCGGCGACACATCGCGCGTTGGCGTCGCCGGCGACAGCGCCGGCGCCAATTTGGCGGCGACCGTCGCGATCGCCTGCCGCGACGCGGGCATCAAACTCGCCGCGCAGTTGCTGGCCTATCCGGTGACCGATGTCGCCGGAAATTATGCGGACGCGGCCGAGAACGCGCGCTTTCCCTCGCGTAGCGAGAACGCCGAAGGCTATTTCCTCTCGCGCGCGGTGATGGAATGGTTCGCCGGCCATTACCTTGCCGACCCGAAGCGCGGCACGGACTGGCGGGTTTCGCCGCTGCGCGCGAAAAATCTCGCCGCGCTTGCGCCGGCGGTCGTCTGCACCGCGTGGTTCGATCCTTTGCGCGACGAGGGCAAGGCCTACGCCGACGCACTTGCCGCCGCCGGCGTCGCGACCAAATACCATTTCGGCGCCGGCCTGATCCACGGCTATTTTGGGCTCGGCGAAGTCTCGCAAACCGCAAGGGCCGAGGCGCAACGCGCCCGCGCCGATTTCAAGGCGATGCTGCAGCGGGGCGCATAGCTGGAGTGAGGGGAGCCTAAGCCGCCGTTTGATTGCCGCTTCGGCTCCCCTTGCCGGCTCAGCTCCGCAAGCCCGGAGCCTCCTGGCCCGTTCGCGCCACGTATTCCGTATACCCGCCGCCGAACCGGTGAATGCCCTCGGGCGTCAGCTCCAACACCCGGTTGGACAGCGCGGCCAGGAAGTGCCGGTCGTGCGAGACGAACAGCATGGTGCCCTCGAACTCCGACAGCGCCGTGATGAGCATCTCCTTGGTCGCCATGTCCAGATGGTTGGTGGGCTCGTCCAGCACCAGGAAGTTCGGCGGGTCGTAGAGCATCTTCGCCATTACCAGCCGCGCCTTCTCGCCGCCCGACAACACCCGGCATCTCTTCTCCACGTCGTCGCCAGAGAACCCAAAGCAGCCCGCCAACGCGCGCAGCGAGCCTTGGCCTGCTTGCGGGAACGAATCCTCCAGCGACTCGAACACCGTGCGTTCGCCGTCCAGCAGATCCATGGCGTGCTGCGCGAAATAGCCCATCTTCACGCTGCCTCCGAGCGCCACCGTGCCATCGTCCGGCTCGGTGGAGCCCGAAACCAGCTTCAGCAGCGTCGACTTGCCCGCGCCGTTGACGCCCATCACGCACCAGCGCTCCCTCCGGCGCACCTGGAAGTCGAGGCCTTGGTAGATACTCCTTGCGCCATAGCCCTTGTGCACATTCTTCAGGCTGACCACGTCTTCGCCCGAGCGCGGTGCGGGCAGGAAATCAAAGGACACCGTCTGGCGGCGCCTGGGCGGCTCCACGCGTTCGATCTTTTCCAGCTTCTTCACCCGGCTCTGCACCTGGGCTGCGTGCGAGGCGCGCGCCTTGAACCGCTCGATGAACTTGATTTCCTTCGACAGCATCGCCTGCTGACGCTCGAACTGGGCCTGCTGCTGCTTCTCGCTCAACGCACGTTGCTGCTCGTAGAACTCGTAATTGCCCGAATAGGCCGTAAGCTGACCGCCATCGATCTCCACCACCTTGTTGATGATGCGGTTCATGAACTCGCGGTCATGCGAGGTCATCAGCAGCGTGCCTTCATAACCCTTGAGGAACTGCTCCAGCCAGATCAGGCTTTCCAGGTCGAGATGGTTGCTCGGCTCGTCCAGCAGCATGGCGTCGGGGCGCATCAGCAGGATTCGTCCCAGCGCCACGCGCATCTTCCAGCCGCCCGACAGCGCGCCGACATCGCCGTCCATCATCTCCTGGCTAAAACTCAGGCCAGCGAGAACTTCGCGCGCCCGGCCTTCCAGGGCGTAGCCGTCAAGCTCCTCGAAGCGGGCCTGCACCTCGCCGTAGCGCGTGATGATGTCATCCATATCGCCGGCGCTTTCGGGATCGCCCATGGCGGCTTCGAGCGCCTTCAGCTCGCCGGCGACAGTGCTGACGGGACCGGCGCCGTCCATCACTTCGGACACCGCGCTGCGGCCGGACATCTCGCCAACGTCCTGACTGAAATAGCCGATGGTGACGCCGCGATCGACGGCCACCTGGCCCTCGTCGGGGAGCTCTTGGCCGGTAATCATCCGGAACAGCGTGGTCTTGCCGGCCCCGTTGGGACCGACGAGGCCGATCTTCTCGCCCTTCTGGAGCGCCGCGGAAGCCTCGATAAAGAGGATCTGGTGGCCAATCTGCTTAGAGATGTTGTCGAGACGAATCATATGCCCGGAAGCCCGAAAGAGTGCGTTTCGGCTGCTCTTAAGCCATGTGGCGCGGCGACGGAAGGGCGTTCCGAAAGGCCAGGCCCGCAAGGTACAAACCCCTTCCGGCGTGCAGCCCTGCCGATCTCTGCCGATATGCAATCGGGAAATTCCCCACGGCAGTTGAATAATACCAGACTTCGGATTGATTAACCTATGGAAGCCCACTGGCGGCTGGCAATAGATTGGATTCGACCGAGCTCGTTGAGAAGGCTGCGCCATGCGGCCTGACAAGCGTCGAGGATTGCGGTG
>Ga0185299_10000833_pt1 | contig 72535 bp, 62 predicted proteins | sample PaiPotPPA55metaG_FD_128002 | JGI IMG/M metagenome (GOLD analysis project Ga0185299, IMG submission 128002) | Iron sulfur acid spring bacterial and archeal communities from Banff, Canada, to study Microbial Dark Matter (Phase II) - Paint Pots PPA... ...
GAGTGGAGAGAGCGCCGGGGGCTTTGAGGCGGCCAAGCGCTTGAAGAGCGGCGGCGCGGGCGCGATAAGAGGTGTCATCGCCTGCGACGGAATTCAGTTTGGTGACGATGGCGGGATCGTCTTTGAAATTTGCTAGAGCGGAGACGATGCGATTGCGGACCCAGGGTTCCTTAGCCGTGTTGAGCGCTTCGAGGAGTTGCTTGGAAGCGTTCGGACCGCCGAGTTGGCCCAGAGCGTCGGCGGCGTTGGCGCGAATGCCCCAGGCTTTGTCGTTGAGAAGCGCGTTGCTGAGCGCAACAACGACTTCGTCATCACCTTTGAGTTTGCCGAGAGCGGCGATGGCGTCGGCGCGGTCGGCTAGTTCGGTGGCGTTCTTTAATTGGTAGAGCCACTCCTTTTTTTCTTTGTGGAATTCCGTTGATTTGAGGACGTGACCGCCTTTGTCGAAGAGAACCATCAGCGGGGCGGAATCGGCGGGAAACGTGAAGGTCGCGGTGTCCTTCTCGTTCGATATTGTGATGGGGAAAAGTTTTGGCCCTGAGGCGGTGGTGATTTCGATTTCCGTGGGAATGTGGAAGAGGCCGACGCGACCTTCTACTTTTTGCGCTTGTTTAATGGTTAGCGCGACTTCATGTTTTGCATCGTCGTATTTATAGCTCAAGTCCAACTTGGGAGCGCCGGCGCCGTAGAGCCATTGGCTGAAGAATTGGTCGACGTTGGTGTGCGTAGCTTCTTCGATGGCTTTCGCTAGATCGGCGGTGACTACGTTTTTACCGCGATTTACTTCGAGGTAGTGCTTGAGGCCGTGATAGAAAGCGTCTTCGCCGAGTTGGTGGCGAAGCATGTAGAGGACCCATCCGCCTTTGGTGTAAGCGTTGCCGTCGAATTCGCCGGAATCGTTGAAGTCGTGGCGGACGATGGGCTTGGTGTACAGATTGGCTTCTTGAAACCATTGGTGGGCGTTTTGCCAACGTTCGTAGTCGGCCTGATCTTTGCCGAAGTGAGCTTCCGTCCACATGTATTCCATGAAAGTGGCGAAGCCTTCGTTGAGCCAGATGTCGCCCCAATCTTTGCAGGTGACTAGATCGCCGAACCACTGGTGGCCGAGTTCGTGGGAGATGAGGCCGTCTTGGCCGGTGAGGAATTCGGGAGCTAGCTTGGGATGCTGGAGAGACTGGCTGGTGTTCGTTGTGGCGCTGGAGTTTTCCATGCCGCCGGCGACGAAATCATCGACCATGGATTGCGCGTACTTTTCCCAGGGATAGTTGACGCCGAGTTTTGTGCTGAAGAGGTCGATCATCTGCGGAGTGCGGTTGTAGTTGATGGAGAGGCGGTCGCCGCGGCCCTTGGGGGCGTAGTAGGTGACAGGGATGCCGCGCCAGGAGTCTTTTACTTCCTCGAATTCGCCGGCGACAACCGTGATGAGATACGTGGAGCTGGGGACGGATTCTTTCCAGGTCCACGTTTTCATACCGTTGGCGGCATCGGAGATGTTGGTGAGCTTGCCGTTGGCAACGGTGATCCAGTTGGCGGGGACGGTAAGAATAGTTTCGGTGGTGAGGCGGTCATTGGGATAGTCGTAGGTCGGAAGGTAATAGCGCGTGTCCTCGGATTCGCCTTGCGTCCAGACTTGCTTGGGGCGGTCGGGATAGTCCTTGTCGGGCAAGATGAAATAGAGGCCCTTGGTGGGTTTGGCTTCGTAGCGAATGGTGACGTCGAATTTTTCGCCGACGTGAGCGGCGGTGGTGAGCGGGATGATGAGCTTGTCGTCTTTGGTTTCAAATTTGGCGGCGGATTTATTTACCGTGACGCTTTGGATGGTCAGGCCGGCGGAGTCAAAAACGATTTTCGCGGTGGAGTCGCGGAGGATCGCGAGCGTGTGGGTGACGTCGCCGATGACTTTTTTATGATCGAGATCGAAGCGCAGGGCTATGCGGGAGTGTTGGAGATCGTAGTCGCGGCTGCGGGCGTAGGGTTCGTCGGCACGGAGCGGTAGTGTGACTAAAAGAATTGCGAGTAAAGCAGCAACCACGAATGACGCGGGCCAGCAGCGCGTACGACCTATATTTGGAAATAACGCGATGTTCATTCGGATTGGCTCCTCTTGAATGTGTGTCCAGCGCGCTCGAGTGCGGAGACGGCTTGGGCGAGATTTTCGGCGGCCACGAGCAGGTAATCGGTGTCAAAAGTTGCGATGGTCAGCACACTGACTCTTGCGGCGGCAAGAGGGCCAACCAGAGAGGCGAGCACGCCCACTTCCGACAACATAAAGGGGCCATGGACTTTGATGACGCGCCAGCCGCCTTGAAACTGAAGACCGGCGGGAACGCGGGATTCTTCGACGATGATGGAGAGTTCATCGCTGGTGCGGGTGACGGAGAAAAAAGAACCTTGCGTGGCCCAGGCGGGAAGCTGAGTGCCTTGCGAAAGGCCGACAATCGCATAAGTTTCCGGGAGCGTGGACAGCTGCAAGCGGCGCAGGGTAAGTGTCATCGCGTTAGAAGAGGCTCCTGACCAGGCCGCCATCGACTGCGATGGAGGCGCCGTTTACGTAGCTGGCACGCTCCGAGGCGAGGAACGCGACGACCGCGGCGAATTCTTGAGGCGTGCCGATGCGGGCGGCGGGAATTTGGCGAGTCCAATCGCCGAAGACGGCTTCGGGTTTTGTGCCTGTGCGGGCAGAGATAGATGCGGCGAGATTATCGAGGCGGGCGGTGCGTGTGTAGCCGGGGCAGACGTTGTTGACGGTGATGCCGTGCGCGGCGTACTCATTCGCCAGGGTGCGGGCCAGGCCGGTGACGGCGGCGCGGATGGAATTTGAAAGAAGCAGGCCGTCAACGGGTTGTTTTACGGCAGAGGAGGTGATGGTGATGAAGCGTCCCCACTTATTTTTTTGCATGCGTGGCAGTGATTCCTTGGCGAAGAAGACGGTGCTCATCAGAAGGAGGTCAACGGCGGCGCGCCAGTCTTCTGGATTTGTATCCACGAACATTTTAGACGGTGGGCCGCCGGAATTGGTAACGCAAATGTCGATGCGGCCGAAGCGACCTTCGACTGCCCCGACAAAATGAGAGACGGCGGCGGGATTTGTGACGTCGACGGCTTGATGGAAGACTTCGCGGCCGGTGGATTTATGGATGTGGGCTGCGGCTTGTTCGAGTTCGGACGCGTTACGTGCGCAAATGGCGACGCTGGCGCCTTCGCGCGCTAACTCTTCAGAGACAGCGCGCCCCAGTCCTTTGCTGGCGGCCGCAACGATAGCGATGCGGCCTTGTAGCCCCAGATCCAATTTTGCACCTCGTGCAAACTTTCCATGCTCTCGCGAAATGCCCGGCGGGTCAAATAGCTCGAGCGTTCGCTTCGTGGGGACAAACTGCTTTGTGTTCCAGGCGAAAGCTCCAGCGCGCGTTGCTGGCTTGCGCTGGCACTCCCTTCCCCTCTTTTTTGTAAGTGTTGCATTTAAAAGACTTAGAATTTCTGTAAATTCTTTAGAATCAACATTTGCGGGGAGTTTTGTAAGCATTGATTCTAAAGAACTTGTTTGCGCTGAAATTGCGCAGAATGCGGCTTGATTCACAGGTGCGGAGTACAAAGGACTTAGGCCAACTTGTAGGGTCCAGAAAACAAAAACGCCAATCAGGAGATTGGCGTTCCCGGCTTCGGGCAGAACATTACCCAAGAAGTACTGTACGCCGAGTGACAGTTTTTGTCAAGAGTAAATTCGGGGATTGTGGGACTTTCGGCGATACGCTCTTGGTGGGCACTGGGCAATTCTAGTCAGTACGAAGTGCGCAGATCGGGTTAATCGAGGCAGCGCGGCGAGCAGGGACGACCGCTGCAAGGGCCGCGGAAATGGCGAGTACCTTCTTCCCTGGAAAATGTTAGCGGACCCGTGGAGAACCCAGGAGCCGGTCAAAGGACTTTCAGGCCTTGCCTTTGGCGATGGCGGAGCTGATTCTTGTATGAAATTAGGGCTACTTCCTGGCCACGACTCCAGTATGAGAGACCAAGTAAGCGCGCGCGTGGGCGAGTTGTGGGAGATCGGAATCCGCGGATTTCCAGGCGGTGAGAAAATCTGCGTACTCGGTTGCGGCCGCTTTGGCGTCGCCGGCTTTTTCGCTGGCAATAGCGATACCGTAGAGCGGGAAGCCGGAGCGGGGGCGGTCGACGAGAGCTTCTTTGTAGGCGACCTTTGCGGCGGGCCAGTCAGAGGCGGCCATGAAGGCGGCGGCTTCGGTCTCGCTGACGGGCCGAATGTAAGCGGGAGGCTCGTGATAGCCGAGGGCTTTTTCTTCTTGGGCGGCTTGTGCGTAGAGCTTTTTTGCTTCAGGGTTCTGCTTCTTGGCCATGAGCAGGCCAGCGCGAAGTTCCAGGGACATGATGGATAGGTTGCTTACCAGCGGTTTGGGGCGAGCGTCTGGCATCAACTGCAGTTTTGGTGGCGCGGCGTCCGGCGATTTTTTGTCTTTTTCTTTTTCCTTGGACTTGGCGTCTTCTTCGTCTTTCAGGCGCTGAGAAATCCGCCAGAGATCGGCATCGAACTGCCCGGAGGCTGATTCCGCACGAGACAGATCGTGCTCATCCAGGGCCTGCATGCCGAGGGCGAATTGCGTTAGCTGACGGGCGAGAAACTGAAGATTCGGTAGCGCGGCAGGCGCATCGCTGGACTTCAACAGAGCGAGAGCGGTGGGCCAATCCGCGGCGCGGAGGGCGACCGGGAGGCGCGGGTCAAGGCGAGAGATAGCATCGCGAGGTGACCACGGGTACAGCGTATTTTCAAGTTGACCGCGCGCGGCCCGCGCTTTGCCGGAGAGAGCGGTTGCTTCGTTCAATTGGCCGGCCTCCATCAAGTTGGCGATGGCGTACATGAGATTGTGGACGTAGTTCCAATCGTCATCGACCTGGACGTGTTGCGACTGCATGTAACGCTCGTCGGCTTGCATGGAAGCAGCGAAGGCATCTTTCGCGCGGGCGTAATCGCCGGTGCGATAGAAGATATGGCCGGGCATGTGGACCATGTGCCCGGAGGTTGGCGCGAGGCGGCCTAGGATTTCGGCGCTGTGGAGGGCTTGCTCCGGGTGAGGACTGGCCTCGACGGCGTGAATCCAGTAGTGATTGGCGGCAGAGTTTTCCGAGTCCTCCTTCATCACACTCTGCAGAATGGAGATCTCTTCTTTCTGGCCAGCGTTTGGCTGGCCAGAATCGTCGTAGCCATCCCCGACCGCCTCGGCCAGAAAAATGCGCGCTTGCATGTCGGCAGGATAGTGTTTGACGAGCCTTCGATAGAGTTGAACCTCCTTCGATTCGTTTTTATCTTTTTTCTTGGATTTGTCCGCAGCCTCGGATGCCTCACTCGCCTCAATATAGAGGCGCTCCGCTTTGCTGACGTGTCCTTTGAGACGGACCGCTTTTTCCAAGGCCTGTTTGGCGTGATACTTGGCGTTGCTATGGGTAAACAATTCCGCGTGGTAGATACCCCAGTAGCACATCGCACAGTTGGGATCGACGCGGACGGCTTGAGCGAAGGCTCGAACGGATTCGTAATCCCAAAAGTCGTGCAGCAAATTCAGACCCTGATCGAACCACATTTGCGCTTCGGGAGTGGCGGTGATGCGGATGTGGGCATTGCCGATGCCGGTGAGTGTTTGCGGAGGAGGAAGTTTTTCTGGAGGGACTTCCTCGCGCGTGTCCATCGTGTGGCAGTTCATTGCGGTTTGCGCGGGCAGCTGCTGCGCGCTTCCAACGATCAGAAAAAGTGTGCTCAGCAGACAGGCGGCCAAGCTTCGCGATGACAAAATGGGACACGGCTCGAACAGTGGCACGAGTTCCTCCCGCAAAACTCCTTGAAGACCTCTACATTCTAGACGAAAACCGGGAACTGGAGCGCTAGACGGTGAGGCGGTGCTTCGAGAAGGAATTTGTTTGCTTGGGGGGCGGCGCGGCACTAAGATGCAGGCAATTTCCTTCCTGTGGAGGTATCCATGAAGCGGATTGCGCAGTTCTTTGGGCTTCTCAGCTTATTCATTTTGGCGGTTCGTCCGGCAAGCGGGCAACAAATTGGAAAGTATGTGCCGATCCCCGCGGGTTCGGACGCTGACCATGCGATAACGGAAATCAACGGAACAGCCGATCCGGCGGAAAAGCTGGCGCTTATCGATAAATTTTCGTCGACGATCGGACAGGGTGATATGGCGATTGTGGCCGACGATCTCTATGTAAATTATTACCTTGCGCAGAAGAACTACGAGAAGGCGTTTGAGTACGGTGACAAACTTTTTGCGCTCGATCCCGACAATTTTTCCAACGCGGTGAACATGGTCCGCGCGGCGAGCGAGAAGGGCGATATCGATAAGCTGATGGCTTATGGAGAGAAAGTGCCGGGAATTCTGCAACGATTCAAGGCGTCAGCCGCTCCGGGCGGAATGGAAGCAGACAACTGGGAGCGCCAGAAGACGGCGACACTGGAAAGCAACAAGGACAATATTACTTATGTCCAGCAGGCTATGTTCCTCGGAGTTTACCGGACGACGAACCCGGCGAAGCGGGCTGCAGCCTTGACGCACTTCGCGGAACTTTTTCCTGATTCGCCGTACACGAATCAGGCCCTGGGTGTGGCTGCGACTTCGTATCAGCAAGCGCAGAATGTGCCGAAGATGCTGGAGGTAGCGAACGGAGTGCTGGCCAAGGATCCCAACAATATCGGAATGCTGCTATTGCTTTCGGACTATTACAGCGAGAAGGGCGAGCAACTGGACAAGGCTGAAGCATGGGCCAAGAAGGTGATTGTGCTGTTAGGCACGGCTGCGAAGCCGGAAGGTGTTACCGATGAACAGTGGCAGAAGCAAATTTCGCTGCAGAAGGGGCTCGCGCTCAGCGCCTTAGGGCAGGTCAACATTCAGAAAAAGGATAACGCGCAGGCGGTAGATAATTTCAAGGCAGCTTCGCCGTTGCTGAAGGCGGATGACGGGAGCTACGGGCGGAATCAATACAGACTGGGATTCGCGCTGCTCAACTTGAAGAGGAATGCTGAGGCAAAAGACGCGTTCACACAGTCGGCGTCGGTAAATAGTGCGTATAAGGCGCTGGCGCAGGCGAAGTTGAAGAGTTTCCCGGCTGCGTCTAAGGCGAAGTCTTGAACTTGAAGTGCTCGACCGGGCGGCTGGCGGGCCGGACCCGATTTTTGTTGGCGATCAAGTGCGAAAAGCAGCTTTCTTAGCGCGCCGAAACTTTCCGGAGGGAGCCGGCATCTAACAGCTTGGATTTGAGGGACAAGCGATCCGCGTGGCGGGTAACGTTGCGGCAGAATTGGATTCATTTAGGAGAAGGAAATGCCAGAAATTGCGACATTTGGAGCGGGATGCTTCTGGGGAATTGAGGCGGCTTTTCAGCAGGTGCCGGGAGTGATCGAGACGGCTGTGGGGTATAGCGGCGGCGAGACGCTGAACCCCACGTATAAGGATGTGTGCACGGATGAGACGGGGCACGCCGAAGTCGTGCAAGTGACGTTTGATCCGGCGAAGGTGAGCTACGAGCAATTGCTCGACGCGTTTTGGAAGATGCACGACCCTACGCAGGTGAACCGGCAGGGGCCGGATTTTGGCACGCAATACCGGACGGCGATTTTCTTTCATTCGCCGGAGCAGGAAGCCATCGCGAAGAAGTCCCGGGAAGCGTTAGAGGCGAGCGGCAAGTTGAAGCGGCCTATCGCGACGGAAATCACGCCGGCAGCGACATTCTATCGAGCCGAGGAATATCACCAGAAGTATCTGCAGAAACGAGGAGCGGCGTCTTGCCACTTTTGATTTAACGCCGTTATTCGAGAGCTGCTCGGCAATCTTGTAGCCTCCGCTAGTTTCCTGATGAGCGCTGGAGCTATTGTGTGCTTTAGCGCACAGAAACGCCTCTTAGAGCCAGATGTCCGCGAGAGTGGATATTGCTGCAAGCACTTGTCCGCAGTGTAGAATGCACTGCGTCCTCTGACGGATACAAAAACAGGGATGGCAGTTCCCACGCGAGCCCGCCAGCATTCGCCAAGGGCGCCAATCGGAGCAAGTATATGGATGTTTATCAACTCGAACTGTTCCTCGCGGTCATGGACTCGCCCAGCATGACCCGCGCTGCGGAAAAGATTCACCTGTCTCCCGGCGCCGTCAGCCTCCAACTCCACAATCTCGCTGACGAACTCCACACGGAACTTTTTGTGCGGCGTGGAAAAAAGCTGGTCGCCACTCCCGCGGCGTTGCGTCTTGCCGAGCATGCCAAAGAAGTCGTGAGGATGATGGGCCAAATCCAGCAGCTTTTTGAAAATGACTTGGCCAAGGATATGCACCCCTTCCATTTCGCCACGGGCGTTACTACGCTGATCTACCAGTTGGGCGGACCGCTTCGACAACTTCGCAAGCGCTATCCCAATGCGGAAATCCGCGTGACCGTCGGCGTAACCGAGGAAATGGTTTCAGGCCTCCTCGACCGGCGCTTTGATTTAGCTCTCATTTCACTCCCTGTTTCCGAGGCCAACCTTCGCCTCATTCCGCTTTTTGACGAAGAGTTGCTCATCGTTGGGCCCTCGGCAAACAAAGTCGGCAGTGGACATGTCAGTTCCATGCGGGCTGCGGAACTCGCGGAAGTCCCACTGCTGCTCTATCCCAAGCGAAGCAATGTACGCCTGGTCATCGACAAGTTTTTCGCGGAGCTCGGTGTCACACCGCGCGTGCTCATGGAAGCGGATGACACGGAAGCGATCAAGCGCCTGGTGGAATCCGGCTTCGGCTATTCGATACTTCCCGAGCATGCCCTGAGGGGAAGATCTCACTTCTTTCAAAAGTTTCGCGTTGCGGGCCATCGACTGACGAGAAGTTTGGCCCTTGCGATGGCAAAGACGGATTGCCCTCGGAAGCTTACGGAGTCCATCGCCAGTTTTCTGCGCAGCACTCTGGTCGAGGGCGGATCCAATGGCGGAAGCAGCTAGACCTGCTTGGCATCTATCAACAAATTCCGGGCCACGAAATTTTCGTGAGTTGGTTTACTATTGGCGTGCTTCGGAATTGTGGCAACGACTGCAGAGGCGCGCGAAGGCTGGTTCGCAGCGCAAAAGGAAAAAACGATGTCCACCACGCGACGTGAGCTGTTCTCTATACTTCCTGCGGTGCTGATGCCCGCACTTCTTCCTTTCGAAACCTCCGGGGAGCAAGACACGGCGATGCCTTCGGCGATGTATCCTTTCGAGAAGCTGCCGGTTCACACGTCGAACAACGCACAGATTCGCGCCGTGCTGAAAGGCAAGCTCGCTACCGGAGAATCCCTGGAAGTGCATGAAACGACGCTGCAGCCCGGAGGCGCGCCCCATCCGCCGCATCATCACGTGCACTCGGAAATGTGGCTGATTCGAGAAGGAACGGTCGAAATAACGGTGAACGGCAAGAGCTATCAACTGGGGCCGGGATCGGTGGGGTTCGTGCACTCCAACGACGAGCATGGAATCAAGAATGCTGGGACGACGGCGACAAGCTATTTTGTCGTGGCGATCGGGCCTGGCGCGGGCGCTTAGGGGGACGAACCTAAACTTTACGAGAGGAGCTTTCCAAGCTGCTATGCGAATCCTAGACCGGCCGGCGTTTAGAGCCGCCGCGAATTGTCACCAAGTCCATAGCGCGCTAGTAGCCTTTCACCTCGATCACAGAACGGGCGATTCTAATTTGAGAAGACCGCCGGATGCAAGAACGCCGTGAGCCCAACGATGCCCCGGGGGCGCCAACCTCGACGAAGGCGCCGCAAGGGTGTGCGACCGTGTGGCTGGGGGGAATCCCGCGCTGCATCAGAAGACATACTTAACCGCGAGTTGCAGGATACGAGGATCGTCCGCACCGGTGATCTGGCCGAACTGGCTGGACTTCAAGCTACCCTGGGGGTTCTGAAACCGGGGATGGTTGAAAACGTCAAAGGCTTCGAAGCGCATTTGCAAGTTTTGACTCTCTCGAACTCGGAAGCTTCGGACGATTCCCGCGTCCATGTCCCAACGCGCGGGGCCGACGAGCGCGTTGCGCCCCACGTTTCCAAAGGTGCCGGGTGAATTTGCCACGAACGCGGTGGCGTTGAACCAACACGCGAGCGTTCCCACGGGCGCTCCCGTCGTCTGGCCCTTAGGAGGTGCGCACGAACCCGAGTTCGGGTTTCCCACCAGATTCGGCCGGTCGTTGTTCACGCCAGTGAGCGATTGATCGGTTCCAGTCGTCAAATTGAACCAGCCGCCGCTCTCGGCAGTGAAGATCGCGGTACCCTCCCAGCCGCTGAATAGGAGTCTTTCCATGTTGCGCTGAAAGCGAGGCATTTGCGCTACGAGCGAAGCGTTGAAGGTGTGCCGGCGATCGAATCCGCAGTTCGCGCGGTCCGCGCCCGGATCCGCGGGATTCTGGAAATTCGGTCCTGCCAGCTCGCCCGTGAAATCGCCACCGTCGATGCAATGAGAGTATGTATAGTTCGCCAACACTGTGAAATTTTGAGAGAAGCGATGATTCGCTGTAACCAGAAGGGCGTTGTACTCCGCATTTACCCCATCGTTGAGCAAGGCGATTGTCGAATACAAAGAACCCGGATTCACTCCGGACCCCGCCGGGAAACCGGTGGGGAACAGTTGCTGGCCCAGCTGCGAGAGCTCGCGACGCTTATTTGTATTTCCCGTGCAACTGTTGGGGAACAGACCGGTGGTTTTATCCTTCGCACAGCCCGTGCTGGCAGCACTCTCACCCGGGATGAAAATGGCCGGGTTTTGTTCCGTTCCCAACCAGAGGTGGGTGGTCTTGTTGCCAAGGTAGCCGACGGAGAACAGCCAGTCCTGGCCAACCTGCCGCTGATATGCCAAATTCCATTGCTGCACGTAGGTCGGCCTGACATTCGTGGGCAGGTTGATGTACACGCCCGCCGTTGGAAAAGTCTGGCTCGATGTTGGCGGAAACGGCAGTGGGAAAGGACTGCCTCCCGGGAATCCCTGATAAGGGTTTGTGAAACCGCCAGCTGGGCTGGGGATGTCAATCGAGCTTCCGAAGGGAGCGCTGTCGGCGAACCGGTCGAAGTAGAATATCTCCGGTTCATCATAGAAAATTCCATAACCGGCGCGAATAGACTGACGGCCGCTTCCGGTAGGGTCCCATACAATTCCGATGCGCGGGTCAAAATCTGCAAGACGTCTGTTCGTGTAGGCATCCGGGGTCTGCGGGTCGCCTTTGAAAAATAGACCGATCGGCGAGTTTGCGTAAATCGTGGATTTCGTTCCCGCCTGGAACGCGGACAAATCGAAATGGTTGCCCCGTCCGAACTTATCCACGGTTGGAAGAAACGGCTCCCAGCGGATCCCGCCAATCAGAGTCAGACGCCGACTGAGCCGGTAATTGTCCTGGACGTACAGCGAATAATAGGTTTGGCGCCAGTTTTCTTGTTCCGCGTCTCCCTGAGTGAAGTCGCTCGGAATGCCGAGAACCAGGTCCGCAATCGGATCGCCGGTAAAAGTGCCATTGAAGGTAAATTGTCCGTTGGATTTGAAATTCGAGAGTTCATTTAGCTGGTTGTGGATGACTTCTCCACCGAAGGCCAATTCATGATTGCCGCGCACGAAGACGACATCGTCCGCAACTTGCCAAGAGTTGTCGTTGAAATGCCCGGGGGAACAGGTACCGCACCCGACGTCGAAGTGGCTGGAAACGCTCATGTTGACGAAATTCGGCACCAAGCTGTCTATGTTCACACCGAGTTGCGTCGGATTGATCAGGTTGGGAGCTGGGCCGCGGTTTATACGAAGCCTTGAGAAGGTAAGGTGCAGAGTGTTGATGCTGGTTGGCGTAAAGTTATAAGTGTCTCCTAAAGCGACGGTTTGGCTGCGCGGCAGTACGCCGGGCTGCGTCGTGGTCAGGATATTTGACCCGTCAAAAGTGGCCGGATTTCTTAGGTCCGTCAGAAAGTACCGGCCGAACACTGTGTGCTTGCTGCTCTGCAGCCAGTCCACGCGCCCGATGAACTGATCCTCATCCTCGATATTCGGAATGCCGATCCGCGTGACACCACAGGGATCGCTCGAAACGGGGACCAGTTTGAGCAGGTTAACCGCTTGCGCGTTCCACGTCTTCGGATCAATAAAGTCGCCCGCAAACTTGCCGCCGGACGGGTTGTTTAATGCTCTTCCGCCCGTCACTCCCGTGCACGTTTGCGATTCCAGCGTGCTAAAGTCTCCCGACATGGCTTGCGGCGTAAGCACATGCACCAGCGTGGTAGGAGGCGCCTGGCGCAGGCGCGTGCCTTGATAACCTCCAAAAAAGAGCAGCTTGTTGTGGACGATCGGTCCCCCAATAGTCCCGCCGAATTGATTGCGCTTCAGTGTGTCTACTGATTTCGCGAAGAAATTCGTTGCGTTGACTGCACCATTGCGCAGGAACTCGAAAACGTCCCCGTGAAACTGGTTGGTTCCTGACTTCGTCACCACGTTCACGACCGAACCGGGGTGCAATCCATACTGCGCGGACTGACTGCTGGTTTGTACGCTGAATTCCTGCATGGCGTCCGGGAAAGGAAAAGGCAAATTGACATTGGAAAATGCATCGTTATTGTCGGAGCCGTCCAAGAGATAGTTATTCCCGTTGCCTTGCCCGCCGGCGACAGAAATCGTTACCGAAGTGGGATAATTCTTGCTGCTCACCATGTCGCCATGCGCCGTGGGCGCGGACGCGCCTGAGAGCAATATCAAATCCGTGGCTTGCCGTCCATTGAGGGGGAGATCCACAATGCGCCGCTGCTCCATGACTTGTGAAATGGCCGTTTGATGCGTTTCCACCATGGAGGCATCGGCTTGGACCTCCACCGTTTGCGCCATCGTGCCGACCTGCAAGACAATGTTCACCGTGGGATTGGTATTTATCGTAAGGATGATTCCCCTCTGCAGGTAGGTCGAAAATCCGTTCGCTTTGGCCTCGATCTGGTAATGACCCACCGGCAGTAGAGTAAGCAGGTACGAACCATCGTTGCTGGTGGTTGTGGATCGCAAGAATCCAGTCTGAACTTCCGTCACGGTTACCCGTACCCCGGCGATCGCGGCGCCCGTCGGATCGGTAACCACACCTGAGATTTGTACTGTCGCGGTCTCCTGTGCATGCGACCGCGATGCCAATAGGCCCATCAGGACCAAAAACGACAGAATCTTTCGCCAACCCAAGCCACTCATGCCGGCCTCCTTAGTTCTCAGAGCTTGCTTCTGATCCGTAGCGCATTGGAAATTCCACACTTCGCCTCTATTTTTCAGCCTTTGCGCGGGGCTAAATTCAGCAACAAAACAGCCTCCCACACCCGGCAACCCGTCTGTTACCGTGCGCCTCGACCAGACGGCCTAACATCCCGCACCAGGATTTGAACAGGTGACACAACCCGGTCACAACCATTGAATTACCTGATTGCCACAAGCGGTCCCGTAAATGCATCTGTTGCAGGGACGTTAGGGGCAAAGAAGAATCGAAGTCAATCTCAAAATTCTAAACGAGTGGTTTAGTCAGACTAAATTGCCGTTCCGTCAAGCTCGTGTGTGGCGAGCGCCACGCCTATACGTTCGAAGTATGGATGGCGTCACAGACGGCGGAAGTTACTTCTCGTGTTGTGGCTTTCCCGCCAAGATCGGGAGTGTGAAGACCGGAAGCTGTGACACGTTCCACGGCGTGCATCAATCTCAGGGCTGCATCTTTTTCGCCGAGATGATCGAGCATCATCGCCGCGGTCCACAACGCGCCGATGGGATTGGCGATGCCTTTGCCAGTGATGTCGAAGGCTGCGCCGTGAATGGGCTCGAACATGGAGGGGAAACGGCGCTCTGGATCGAGGTTGGCGGTCGGCGCGATTCCGAGGCTGCCGGCGAGGGCTGCGGCCAGGTCGGAGAGAATGTCAGCGTGAAGATTTGTGGCCACGATGGTGTCGAGGCTGGCGGGCTTGGCGACCATGCGGGTGGTCATCGCGTCGACGAGCATTTTGTCCCAGGTGACGTCGGGAAATTCGTTCGCTACTTCCGCGGCGATCTCGTCCCACAGGACCATGCCGTGGCGCTGCGCGTTGGATTTGGTGACGACTGTCAGCAGCTTTCGTGGGCGCGCTTGTGCAAGTTTGAAAGCGAAGCGCATGATGCGCGTTACGCCGCGGCGGGTGAAGATGGAAGTTTCCGTGGCGACTTCTTCAGGGAAGCCGCGATGAGCGCGGCCGCCTTGGCCGGCGTACTCGCCTTCGGTATTTTCGCGGACGATAGCCCAGTCGAGATCGCCCGGCTTGCATTCGCGTAGAGGCGATGACAGGCCTTGCAGGATGCGCGTGGGGCGCAAATTCACGTACTGGTCAAAGCCCTGGCAGATCGCCAGCCTCAATCCCCAGAGTGTAATGTGATCGGGGACATCGGGAGCGCCGACGGCGCCAAAATAAATCGCGGAAAACGGACGGAGTAGCTCCAAGCCGTTTTGCGGCATCATCACGCCGTGTTTTTTGTAGTAGTCCGAGCCCCAGGGGAACGTTTCCACTTTTAGGTGAAAACCGCCGGCCTTTTGTGCCAGCACCTGCAAAACTTCGAGACCTGCGGTAATCACTTCGGGGCCGATGCCGTCCGCGGGGATGGCTGCAATTGTGTACTCTTGCATTTCTACTCCTGGAGCGAATCGTTGCTGGAAAAAAGCTTCGTCTCTTTTTGTGTATACTACGCGGCGCAAAATTTGCGCCACGAAAAACGAAAATGGTGCAGGATACCTCTGCCGCTCTCTGAGTTCTTGCGAAATCGAGGGAAGATGGACGCCACACCGATTGACCCGGCGGTCGCACAGCGCGCACGAAAACGAATTGCGTGGCGACTCCTTCCTTTTCTCTTCCTGCTTTATATCATCGCATTCCTGGACCGGATGAATGTGGGCGCCGCGGCTTTGCAAATGCCGGGCGACCTGGGCTTCAACGACAAAGTGGTTGGTCTTGGAGCCGGAATGTTTTTCATCGGATACGTGGTGCTGGAAATTCCAGGCGCATTGATTGCCGAACGGTGGAGCGCGCGCCGGTGGATTGCCCGCATCATGATTTCCTGGGGAATGATAACCGCGCTGATGGCGTTTATCCACACGGCGCGGGAATTTTATTTTGTGCGCTTTCTTGTGGGGGCCGCCGAGGCGGGATTTTTCCCGGCCGTCATCGTATACGTGTCGCACTGGTTCCGGTATCAGGACCGCGCCAAAGCGATCGCTGTGTTTTATGCGGCCAACCCGCTTTCCTATGTGATTGGCTCACCGCTCGCGGGATTGCTGCTAGGCATCACTTGGCTTGGTCTGAGGGGTTGGCGATGGTTGTTCATCTCGGAAGGAATTCCCGCGGTCGTGTTCGGCGTGATCACGATTTTTTATCTTACAGATTGGCCGCGAGGAGCGAGTTGGCTGCGGCCGGATGAACGCGATTGGATTAACGGACAGTTGGAGCAAGAAAAACTAGAGAAGAAGAAAGTTCGTTCTTACACCATTTGGCAAGCATTCTCGCAGCGCGATGTCATTCTGTTGACGTTGAGTTATTTCTGTGCGACCACGGGAGGTTACGGGATCTCGTTTTGGCTGCCGAGCATTTTGAAACGGCTTTCTGGGCAGAGTGACATTCGGGTGACCTTGTTTGCTGCATTGCCGTATCTTGCTGGCTTTGCGATGCAGCAGCTGAACGGGTGGCACTCCGACCGGACTTGCGAGCGGCGCTGGCATACGGCGGTTCCGATTTTTCTTTGCGGATTGATTTTGTTACTGGCGGTTATTTTTGGTTCGAATATCACGGCCGCGGTCACTTTGTTCACGTTGGTGGGAGCGAGTTATTTTGCCTTCCATCCTTGTTTTTGGGCGGTGCCGACCGCATTTTTGAGTGAATCGGCCGCAGCGGCGTCCATTGGATTGATCAATTCGCTCGGAAATCTGGGAGGGTTTGCCGGTCCGCTGATGATGGGGTATCTGGTGAACCGAACGCATTCTTTCACTGCCGGACTCTTGTACTTGGTTGGGAGTCTTTGCCTTTCAGGTATTCTGATGCTTGCCGTCGGAGCCGCACGTCGCAGTTTGCCTCAGCCAAGCGAAGCGTCCGCGAGCTAATGCGAAATTGTTTACAGTTGATCCCGTCGATGTTTGTGTTTTAGTTTTTCAGTGAATTTCCGGTTCGGGGATGGGGGCGGTGCCTTCCAGGAAATCGAAGTCGCAGCCTTCGTGAGCCTGCTTGATGTGCTGCATGAACAGCTTGCCGTATCCCCGAGGGTAAATTCCTTCTTTGGGGCGCCAAGCTGCGCGGCGGCGGGCGAGCTCACCTTCGTTGACGCGCATATTAAGTTGGCGGGCAGGGACGTCTAGTTCGATGATGTCTCCTTCTTTCAGCAACGCAAGCGGCCCGCCGACAAAGGATTCGGGAGAGACGTGAAGAACGCAGGCACCGTAGCTCGTGCCGCTCATTCTCGCGTCGGAAATGCGCACCATGTCTCGGACTCCGGCCTTTAGAAGCTTTTGCGGAAGCTGGAGATTTCCCCACTCGGGCATTCCTGGGGCGCCTTTGGGGCCGGCGTTTCGAAGCACGAGCACGCTGTTCTCATCTACATCGAGGGCAGGATCATCGATACGGGCATTCATTTCATCGAAGCTGTCGAAGACGATGGCGCGGCCAGTATGCTTCAGGAGTCTTGGTTCGGCGGCGGAAGCTTTTATTACTGCGCCGTTGGGAGCAAGATTTCCATACAGAATCGCCAAGCCTCCAGAGGTGAGAACGGGGTTGTCCAGACCGCGGATAACATCTGCATTGTAAATTTCAGCGCCGGAAATATTCTCGCCGAGAGTTTTTCCGGTGATGGTAAAGCAACCTAAGTCCAGATGAGGAGCTAGCACTCGCAGCAACGCCGGCAATCCACCCGCGTAATAAAAATCTTCCATCAGGTATTTGCCACTGGGACGAATATTCGCCAGCATTGGTGTCTTCTTCGAAAACTGGTCAAAGCGGTCGAGCGTGATTTTTATTCCCGCCCGCCCTGCCATGGCTAACAGGTGGATCACGGCATTCGTCGAACCGCCAAGGGCAAAGACCGCCGCAATCGCGTTGTTGAAAGATGTTTCGCGCAAAATCTCGCGCGGCTTCAAATCTTCCCAGACCATTTCCACGATGCGGCGGCCGGAACGGTTGGCCATCTTGGGGTGATTGGCATCCACTGCGGGAATCGAGGTTGCGCCCGGGAGAGTGAAGCCCAGCACTTCGGTCAAACTGGTCATGGTGGAGGCCGTCCCCATCGTCATGCAAGTGCCTGCCGAGCGCGCGATGCCGTTTTCGATTTCGGTCCAGGCTTGCAGATCGATGTTGCCAGCGCGGCGTTCCGCCCAGTATTTCGAAACGTCGGAACCGCTGCCCAGTATTTGGCCGCGCCAATTGCCGCGAAGCATCGGTCCTGCGGGAACGTAGATCGCGGGGAGATTCATGCTAATAGCGCCCATCATGAGAGCGGGAGTTGTTTTGTCGCAACCTCCCATCAGCACGCAGCCATCGGCTGGATACGAACGGAGCAACTCTTCGGTTTCCATGGCAAGCAGGTTGCGATACATCATGGTAGTGGGCTTCTGAAAAGTTTCGCCGAGAGTGAACGCGGGCATCTCGACCGGGAAACCGCCAGCTTGCCAGACGCCTTTCTTGACGTCTTCCGCCCGCTCCCGAAGATGGCTGTGGCACGGGTTGATGTCGCCCCAGGTGTTAATGATCGCGATGACGGGCTTGCCCGCGTAATCCGCTTGCGTGCAGCCCATGGAGGCGGCGCGCGAACGATGTCCGAAGGAACGCAGATCGTCCGGGCCGTACCAGCGGTAGCTTCTCAATGACTTAAAATCTTTTGGAGGCACAGAATTCCTTCCAACCCTTTTGGGATTCGATGCAGACAACCGTAGAACTTTGAAATTGTTCGGTCAACAGCAAATCACTTTTGCGAAGCGGTGTAGTCTAGGAGGACTCCATTTGCGGTGTCAAACTCCAAACAGATTTTATTTTTATAAACTGGCGGTTGTCGGCTACGGCCTGGCGCGATTTGGTGTAATCTTTTGCGCTGTTCGCGGGACACCGATGAGAAACGACACGATTCTGGTCCTTGTTAGTCCGGCCGAGCCGGCTGAGGCGCAGCTTGCGACGCTGAGGGAGCAGCTCCCGGGCGTGAAAATTATCGCCGGAAACTCGGCCGAAGCGTTTGAACGGCCAGCGGTGGATGCCACCGTGCTCTTCAACTGGTCGGGCTCAATTGAATTGTTTAAGAAGGTGTTTGCGATGTGCCCAGATTTGCTTTGGGTGCATTCGCGCTCTGTGGGTTTGGAAAGAACATTGTTCTCGGAGCTGAAAGAGAGTGCCGTGCCGCTCACCAATGGGGCTGGAGTGTTTAGCGCATCTTTGGGTGAGTTTACGCTTGGGGCGATTTTATATTTCGCTAAAGATTTCCGGCGCATGATTCGGAATCAGATGGCCGGTGTTTGGGAGGCTTTCGACGTTTTGTGGGCATCGGGGCAGACCGTTGGAATTATCGGATATGGGGACATCGGGCGCGCGATCGCCGAGCGCGCGCGTGCGTTTGGAATGACGGTGCTCGCCGTGAGGCGGAATGTTTCACCTTCGCAGGCTGCGGACCCGTTGGTTGCGCAGACTTATGGGCCGGAACGGCGTCTTGAAATGATTCCGCACTGCGACTATGTGGTTGTGGCGGCGCCGTTGACTTCCGAGACGCGCGGAATGATCGGCGAGGCGGAGTTTGCGGCGATGAAGCCGACGGCCGTGGTGATCAATGTCGGGCGCGGCCCGGTGATCAACGAGGAGGCAATGATTGGCGCGCTTTCGAGTGGCCGGATTCGAGGAGCGGCGCTGGACGTCTTTGATCACGAGCCATTGCCGGCGGGCCATCCGTACTACAAGTTGGAAAACGTTTTGCTTTCTCCGCACTGCGCGGACCATACGCCCGATTGGCTGGACAACGCGATGAAGTTTTTCATTGAGCAGTATGAACGATTCCGGAAAGGCGAGCCGTTGCTGAACGTGGTCGACAAGAAGCTCGGATATTAATTGACAAGTTTCCGTACAGATCTCCGCGCAACGCGGTTTCGAACGAATGTCTCAAACCCAGGCCCTATCGGGCGGAGATTACTTCCCCGTGTAGCTGATGCGCCAGATGGACTTTGAGCCGTCGTCGGTCACAAGCAGCGAGCCGTCGGGAGCAACCGTGACACCAACGGGGCGTCCCCAAACGTGACCGTTGTCGACGACGAATCCCGTCATGAAATCTTCGTATTCGCCGGTCGAGTGTCCTGTTTGATGTAGAGGCACGCGAATCAGCTCATAGCCCACGCGGACCGAGCGATTCCATGAGCCATGTTCGGAAGCGAAAATATCGCCTTGGTATTCCGCTGGGAATTGTTTGCCGTTATAGAAAGTCAATTCCAGCGACGCATTGTGCGGATTGAGGATTACATCCGGCGTGATGACTTTGTCTTTTAGCTCAGGGTGCTTGCCCTCATGCCGCGGGTCCTGATGGCTGCCCATGTACCACCAGGGCCAGCCATAAAAGCCTCCCTGCCGCACATGAGTGATGTAATCGGGAACTAGATTGTCACCTAACGCGTCGCGTTCGTTCACCGAACACCACAACTCGCCAGTCTTCGAATTGACGGCCAGCCCGACGCAATTGCGGATGCCGTAGGCGTAGATTTGCATCGCCGAGCCATCGGGATTGAACTCGAGAACATCCGCGCGATTCTTTTCCGCAGGCGTGGTGTCCGGGTCGTCGATATTCGAGGCCGAGCCTACGGAAACGAACATTTTCTTGCCATCGGGCGAGAACTGAATGTCGCGCGTCCAGTGGCCGTTGCCTGCTGGCACGTCGGCAATGTGCTCCGCGGGGCCGCGAGCTTTCAAATCGCCGTTCTTATAGGGAAAGCGAACAACCGAGTCCGTGTTGCCAACGTAAATCCATTGCGGATCCGGCCCGGGAGGATAAAAGTTGATGCCGAACGGACGGTTCAAGCCGGTAGCGAAAACTTCCGTCTGCTTCGGTTTGCCGTCGGCAGTGATTCCGCGGAAGACGCGTATCTCGCCAGTGTGACTCTGGGCGACGAAAAAATCGCCATTGGGCGCGGTGCGAATCAGCCGCGGCTCGTCAAGCCCCGACGCATAAAGCTCAACTTTGAAACCGGGCAGAACCTGGGGCCACGCATTCTCGGGGCGCGGCACGAGCTTCGGACCATTGCCAGACGACGCCGTGGCGAGCGGAGCAGGTAAATCTTTTAAGGTAATCTTTCGAATGTTGCCGGGTTTCTCGAAACGGTAGTCGGTGAAGGGGGCAATCGGCGGAGGCGCGTTCGCAGCCGTTGCGACAGCTTCGTCGGCGGAAAGCGGCACGCGTGGAGAGCCAGGTTTGAGGCTTCCTAGAACACGAAGGTAGTTGACGATCTGCCATCTCTGCTCTTCCGGCAGACTCGCCCAAGACGGCATTCCGTTGTTCACGTCACCCTTGGTGATGTACCAGAAAAGTTCGCCATCGCTGGCCGCCTGCGCCTTGGCAGTAGCCAACGAGGGAATGTTTCCGGTGCCTTCTCCGTTTTGGCCGTGACAGGCCGCGCAGCGGGAAACATAGTCAGCCTTAGCGGAGCCGGGATGCTGGCCCTCGAACGGATTTTTCTGTTGCTTGGCGAATGGCGGCGCGTTGTGGAAACTCGGCGTTTGTGCCGGGGATGAAACAATCAGAAAAAAAGACATCAACGCGCAGGTCGTAAGTAAATCTGTGATGATACGAGCGCTCGATTTCAAGATGATCGACCTCCTAAACCGTATCCGGCAGAACTGCCTTTCCGCTCCTGGCTCGAAACGGTGGTAGCTCCTGGAAACGCGAAGTTTACCATCTGAGGGTCGGCAAGCATAACGCCTCCGGGAATACCCGGCGCTCTGTAAATACAAGAAATTAATGGAAGTGGCGGAGAGGGTGGGCTACTCGCCTGAGCCGCTTTTTGGCATCCTATTCGTTTTCAACGACATAGCCACGAACGTCATGGATATTTACGATTTCTCATTTCTCTCCTAATTCAGTGGTTTCAATATTTTCAGCGATTTGGGTCCAATCTGTAGCTTCACTACTCCTTCAAATCACTCCTATTCCTGCTGAGGTTAAACAGTGGCAATAGAATGCCGAGAAGTACAAAAAAATTTCTGGTCTGCGCCCGCGCGTGAATCGAGTGCTTGTATCTTGCTGAATATAAATAGCTTAATATGTCGCAAATAAGTCGCTAAGGGTAAGGCACCTGCTTGTAAAGCAGGGAGAAATGGTGCCTTCCATTCAGCCTAATACTAATGTTGGTTCTCCCACCGCAGGTTCACTGCGCACGCACATAATGAGCGTCGATGTCGAAGACTACTTCATGGTGGAGGCATTTGCAGGTTCGGTCTCGCGGGACTCCTGGGACAGCTGGCCTTCACGGGTTGAGATGAGCACACGGCGTGCGCTTAATCTGTTCGATCAGTACGGGGTCAAGGGAACGTTTTTTTTTGTTGGATGGGTGGCCAGAAAGTTTCCAGAGTTAGTTCGAGAAGTGCATGCGCGCGGGCACGAACTTGGCTGTCACGGCTACTGGCATCGCATGGTCTATTCTATGACGCCGGACGAATTTCGGCAGGATACTCGCGCCGCCGTGAGGGCTATTGAAGATGCTGCCGGGGTCAAAGTCTACGGCTATCGCGCGCCGAGTTGGTCTATCAATAGGGAGTGTCTCTGGGCCTTGGACATCCTGGCCGAAGAAGGATTTACATATGACTCGAGCATTTTTCCGATTCACCATGACCTTTACGGGGTGCCGGGCGCGCAACGCTTTCCATATACCCATCAGCTGAAGAACGGACTATCGTTGGAGGAATTTCCTCCGACTACTGTGCGTTTGCTGGGACAGAATCTCCCTGCGGCAGGCGGCGGCTATTTGCGGATTTTTCCGCTTGAGTATACTCACTGGGTCTTTCGCAAGTTTCAGGAAGATTACCGCGAAAGAGTGGTCGTTTACTTCCATCCCTGGGAGCTGGATCCAGAGCAACCACGCATGAGAGAAAAATTGAAATCGCGCCTCCGCCACTACACTAATCTAGGCGATATGAAGAATCGGCTGGAGCTCTTATTGCAAACTTATCCCTTTCAGCCCTTGCGCGAACTTGTCGCCACGGGGTAAGACTCTTACAAAAGTGAGTTTGGCTGCCTACAAAAGTTCTCGCAATTTCAAGTTCGTTCCACCAGCAATTCGAATCCATTCACAGATCAACTCCTTATAAGTCGCGTCTGCGCTACTTGACGGAGTAGTCTAAGCCTGCACTTGTTGTCTGGCGAGAACGGAATCTGAAGGATTTTGAATTACCGATTCTTCGCCTTTCGATTTGATCCCCGAAATCATCACCAGACGTTACCTGTGTGAGCGCCACTTTTCAGGCTTGTCACACGGGAAAACGGGAAATCTGGAACGCGCTGAAAAGAATACAGATTAAAATGGCGGAGAGGGTGGGATTCGAACCCACGGTACGGTTTCCCGTACGCTCGCTTTCGAGGCGAGTACTTTCAACCGCTCAGTCACCTCTCCGCGGCTGTTGCAAGTTCAATCGTAGCAAGTGTTATGTTTTACGGCAATCTAGCTTGTGCGGGACTCAGCGGCGCGTGGCGAAGAAGGATTGAAGGATGGCGGTGGAGTCCGCGGCGAGTACGCCGGGAAGTACTTCCACTTGGTGATTGAGAGTGGAGTTGGTGAGGACCTCGAAACAAGAACAGACGGCGCCGCCTTTGGGGTCGTCGGCCCCATAGACCAGGCGAGGTATGCGGGCCTGGATGATGGCGCCAGCGCACATGCTGCAAGGTTCCAGAGTGACGAAGAGTGTCGTACCGGCCATGCGATAGTTGCGGAGGAGGCGAGCCGCTTCCCGAATCGCGACCATCTCGGCGTGGGCCGTAGGGTCGCAGTCGCGAATCGTGCGATTGCTGGAGCGGGCCAGGATTTTGCCGTCGTGGACAATGAGGGCGCCGATGGGGACTTCGCCGGCAGTTGCTCCGGCGCGTGCTTCCTCGAGCGCCAGCTGCATGTAAGAGATGTCGGCGTCGGAGATTTCCATGTTTAGCGTGAGGATAGCACGCCAAAGGAAGGCCGAAATGAGAGAAACCAAGAAGAAGGGGAAAGTCCCGAAATGCCGGATGAAATCGCGTGCTGAAAATCCATTGGCGGTCCGGCTCATATCGGCTGGTGTGCGGAGAGCAAGAAAAACGAGCGGCTTGGAAATGACAAATGCGAAGCTAGTTGCTTGACAATTGTGGAGGGGCGAAACAAACTACGCGCATGCGGGATGGTTCGGTGCGAGATTTGCGATTCGATCTTCTTGGACGGTATGCGTGGGTTTGCTGGGTGCAAGACAGCAAGCACGAGAACTGCTGAAGAAATCTGAATGGAACTCCGAAAAGATCCCATCACACAGAGCTGGATTGTATTAGGCCACCGGGAAGTCGCCGGGGAATCCCGGTCTGAATGTCCGTTTGAGCCAGAAAAGATTGAAAAAATGAAGGCCATCCTGAGCTGGCCCGCGGAAGGTCCTTGGCAAGTACGTGTGGTGCCGCATCCTGAACCTTTGTACCGGGTGGAGGGAGATTCAGGGCGCTTGGCCGAGGGCATGTACGACAAAATGGGCCCGCTCGGCGCCCACGAAGTTGTGGTGGAGACGCCGGACCACGAGAAACAGATGTCGCAGTTCAGCGATGATGAGCTTGAGCGGGTGTTGTGGGTATGGGCCGCGCGGATCGCCGATTTGAAGAAAGATCCCCGGTTTAAATATGTGAGCGTCTTTAAGAATCGGGGAGTGTTGGCGGGGGAGGAGTGGCCGCACGCGCACTCCGAAGTGGCCGCGACGATTTTTGTACCGCGGCGAATCAAATACGAGTTGCACGCCGCGCATGATTGGTTCAAAGACAAAGAGCGCTGCATTTTCTGCGATGTCGTCAGGCAAGAAGAAAAGCAGGGAAAGCGCATCGTGGACGTGCAAGGAGACTATTACGCCCTGTGCCCCTATGCATCGCGCGTGCCCTATGAAGTTTGGGTAACACACCGGAGGCACAATCATCTGTTTGAACAGCCGCGGCCGGGGGCCAACCGCAAGCAATTGGCGGCGCTGTTGGGGCGAGTCCTGCGCCGGTTGGAAAAAGTGGCGCCGGCTTATCACTTAGTGGTGCACACTGCGCCGAACACCAAGAGCAAGAAGGGCGAATTGGCGGGTTATTGGAAAACTTTGGCGGAGGATTATCACTGGCACATTGAAATCATGCCGATCGTGGAAAAGCGGAGCAAGTCTTACAGCATCAAAGAGGTTTATTTCAACGCGGAGCTGCCCGAACAGGCGGCGGCGCACCTGCGTGCGTTGGACCCGAATTCATGAAGCCGTTTTTTCGCGAGGAAGCAGTCGAGTAAAGAGCGGCGTAGTTGGTGATTTCTCTGAACCAGAGAGCAATGGGGCGCACGAGAGAGCGCGCTAGGGTTTTTTCGAGAGGGGTTCGGCCGAGAAATGCGAGAGCCCGCGGTCGCGATTTCCGCAGAGTAAATTAGTAAAAATAGATGACGAATATATTGAATAGGTAACATAGGGAATCACCGTAAGATGGCGGAGATCGGCGGGCCGCACGGAAGCTTCGAAATGGCGGAAACATCGCAAGCGGTAGTGGATATAGCCGGCCTGAAACCACAAAATGTGGTGTAGCGATTTAGGAAACACGCTAGATTTGCTACCCCGCATACTTGTTTACAGCCGCTAAGTCCTGTACTATGTTCACGCTTCTGAGTCGCGGTTCCTCCCAGCACTCGATCGGCGGCTTCGAAAATCCAATTTTCGATGTCGAGGTGTCAGATGTGGAAAAAAGAAGACGAAAAGCCACAAGGAATGCCCGAGATTTCCACAGCACCGGCGGGCGCTCCAAGCACGCCAAGTCCAAGTTCGTCCCCCATTCGTGAGACGCCGAAGGAAGTGCCAGTCTCATCGAAAGCGGCAGCCTGCATCAGTCAAGGAATCAAAATAAAAGGCGAAGTCACCGGTAGCGAAGATCTATTCGTGGACGGCCAAGTGGACGGAAAGCTGAGTCTTACGAATGGTAGTCTGACCATCGGGCCGAACGGACGCGTGAAAGCGGATGTAACCGCCCGCGAGGTGATTGTTCGCGGCACGGTGGAAGGAAAGGTCTCCGGACGGGATAAAGTGCTGCTCGGGAGCACCGGACAAGTGACCGGGGAAGTACAAACGGACCGACTGGCAATCGAAGATGGCGCAATGCTACGCGGAAGGGTCGAAGCGGGAAAACAACCCAGCAAGACCGGGGAAGCACAAGCCGCGGCCGCGGCTAGTGGCTCGCCTTCAAGTGGGAAGTCGTCGGGCCCGATTTCCGTGAGTTCCGGAACGGCGGCGGATTGATCCATGAGCTTTCTGAATAAACTCGGCATCAGCATGGGAGCGGGCACAGGCCGCGAGGTTTCGCGGCCGATACCTCAAAACGGACGAACGCGAAACGTGGGGCCCGTTCCTGCGGTGGGCTCACCACGCCCGCCGGAGGTGCCTGGATCGACACGCGTTTCGAACGGATTGAAAGAGCTTTTGTGGAACCTGGATGGACTTGGACGCGGGACATTGTTGGATCTCGGACCCGCCTGGCAGACAACTCTCAGCTTTTTCATCGAGCGCGGATTCCGCGTATCTTCGGAAGACATTCTGCGCGAATGGAAAGATTTTCTGAGCGAAGAGGAAGTGCGACTGCAGCAGGCGGGCGTCGCCTCTGAGACTGTGGACATGACTCCGACGGGGCGCGCAGCCCGATTCCTCGAATCCAATCTGCAGTACCCGCGCGCATCGTTTGATGCGGTTTTAGTGTGGGATTTGTTGGATTATCTGGAGCCCGCCCTGGCGAAGCAAGCCATAGCGAATTTGACGGAGTTGCTGCGCCCAGGCGGAGTCGTCTTCGCTCTGTTCCACAGCAAGAAGCCGGAAGGTTTTCAGCGCTACCGCATCGCGGATTCCAACTCTCTGCAGATTATTTCGGCGACAGTGCTGTGTCCGGCGCAAAAGGTTTATCAGAACCGCGAAATTCAGGACTTGTTCATCCGATTCCGCACGATGAAGTCCTTCGTGAGCCGAGATCAGCTTCGGGAAACTCTCTTCATCAAGTAAACCGCCTAAAAACGAAGAAGCAAAAGTCTTCCCGTGACATTCGTGTGTTCGCCCAAACTTTTGCAAGTGGCCACTTTGAGACAATGCCGTCATTCAGCCGGAACGCATCCGCCAATTTTTGATTCGTGGCTCATTGCAGCTTGGCGTATTCCGCTTTCGCTTGCTTGAGGATCGGGATGTCGGGGTCACCGTCCTTCCAAAGCGTGAGAAAATCTTGATAGGCAACGCTTGATTTTGCTGCGTCGCCTTGCAGCGCAAAGGCGCGACCAAGGCCGAGGTGAGCGAGAGCACCAATTGGTCCGTTCAAGACAATCCCGCGATGGTCGATGATTTTCTGGAATTCGGCGGCGGCTTCAGTATCTTCATGGGCGGCCAGATAAGCTTCTCCTCGCACAAAAACGGGATACAAGGCGGTCCACCCGTAAGTGCTGAATGTCGACTGTCCTAGCTCGGACGGCGTAGCGGCTCTGAGAGTCTCAATGGCCTCGGAAGCTTTTCCCCGGCGGACCGCAAGCTTTGCACGGAGGGTTGGCAGGAAATTGAACTGCACGATGGTGTCTTCCGGAAACCTTTTGGCCAGATCGTCGGTTAGTGCTTGCGCTCGCCCTTCGTCCCCCGCATATGCAAAAGCGAGCGCAGCACCGTACTGAACATCGCGGCCCGCCGATCGCCCCATTGCCAGCGAAGCACGCCTTCGTGCTTCGTCTGCATTGCCAAACAAAGCTTCCCGCAGAGCAGACAGCGCGGCGTACGTTGCGGCAGCTTCCTTCTCTTGTGCCCGTTCGGCGGAATCCATCGCCCGGCGGGAAAACTGTCGGGCGTCCTCGAGCCGTCCGGAATAGGCGGCTGTATCGGATTCCAAGGCGAGTACTTCGTTCTCTACTCCCGCCTTGCCCGTTGACTTTGCCACCTGCCGTGCCATCTCCTCTGTATCGTTCTGCATAAATGCAATCAGATACAAAACAGGGGGATAGAAAGTGTTATCAAGCTTGCGTTCGAGAGCTTGCCCATACGCGGCCTTCGCCTCATCGACGCGATTCAGAGCAGTGTAGTTGAACATGAGGAAGGCGTAGCCGATGGGAAAGTCCGGATTCAAACGGACTACCTCTCTGGCCTCTTCAATCGCTTTCGCATATTGTCCCATGACTGGGTAGATTGCCCCCGACAAGTAAACATGCGGCATCTCCGCGCGGGGGTAAGCCTGTTTCCAAAGCGTGCAGGATTGTTCGGCTTTTTCGATGTCCCCGGTGACCTCCTTATGGAAGACAGCCGAGATGAAATACTTCTCCTGCTCACTGGTTCGGTCGCGCAGCTCGTATGCCTTTCGCGTGTAGCCCGCAGCGATGCTGGGTTCTCCAATAGAGGTAGAGGCGACGCCCAACCGTGCGTAGGCCAGTGCAAAATTCGGGTCGAGTTCAATGGCATGCTTAAAAAACGGAATCGAAGCGCCATTCCCTATTGTGGTCTGAACGTTAACAGCTGAGCTAAAAGCTTTAAGGGCTTCCATCGACGGCGTAGTGGCCTGTTCAAGAGGGGTATCGAACTTCTGCACTGTGCTCAGCGACTCGCCGAGTTTGTTGCGAATTTCCGAAGCGCTCTTTCCCAGAGCGTCGAGTACATGGTTTTTGTCGCTCGCCTGAGCTTCCGTACTCGCCAGCGATTCCCCGTTCACGCAGTTGACTGCCTTAAGCGTCAGAAGGTACTGGGTGCCAATCTGGGCGATCGAACCGTCGAGAACGGCGGCACTGTTGGTCCGCTGGCAGAGTTCCTTCGCGACTTCCGGTGTGAGTTTCGCATCGGGCTTTTGGTCCATCAGCTGTAAGGTCCGCTGGATGCGCTGGTCGGGCACAAGTCTCAAAAAGGGCGATTGCTCTAATTCTACAGAGAGCCCCTGCCGCAGCGTGCCGTCGAACACTGAGTCTCCGGTCGTGTTCGTAAAGTCGGCGAGGACGATGGTGTCCTTGTCCGTGAGCGCGTGCGCCTTGCGGGAGAAGAACAACCAAAAACCCAGGGCCAATACGCCAATCACGATCGCTGCGCCAGCGAGCGTTCCCCATCGTATGGATTTCCGGGGGGGCCTCAATTCAGCCTCAGTTGCGGTGACAGCTGGCCGCCCCGAATCTGAATCGCGCTTCAACCGCTGCAAGTCGGTTCGAATGTCGGAGGCATTCTGATAGCGGAGCTTTCGGTCTTTCTCCAGTGCCTTGTTGACGATTTCTTCTAGCTTTGAGGAAAGGTCGAGATTCAGCCGCACCGGCGCAACCGGGTTGCGATTCAGTATCGCTTCCGCAATCACGCCAGAGGTATCGCCACGGAAGGGCAAAACTCCCGTCACCATCTCGTAGAGCACCACACCAAATGAAAACAAATCCGTGCGCGCATCAAGCACTTCGCCGCGCACTTGTTCTGGTGACATATAGGTGATGGTGCCAACCGCCGTCCCAAGTCCAGTAAGCTCTTCCAATTCGTTGGCTGTGGTCATTGCCGAAATACTCACGGCACCGCCTGCCGGCATCAGCTTTGCTAAACCAAAATCCAGAATCTTTACGTGGCCCGGTTCGGTCACAAATATGTTGGCGGCCTTGATGTCCCGATGAATGATTCCTTTGCTATGAGCAGCACTGAGGGCGTCCGCAATTTCAATCCCCAATGCAAGAACTTCCTCAAATGGCAGCGGCTTGCTGGAAATGAAACGCTTCAGTGTCTGGCCATCGAGAAACTCCATTACGATGAAGTTGCGGCCGTCCTGTTCCCCGGTGTCATAAATGGTGCAGATGTTCGGATGATTCAAGGCGGAAGCCGCTCGGGCCTCTCGTTGGAAACGACTCAAGGCTTCCGGTTCGCGAGCGATTTCGTCAGACAAAAACTTGAGTGCGACAAAGCGCTGGAGCCGAGCGTCCTCTGCCTTGTAGACCACGCCCATTCCGCCGCGGCCCAGCTTTCCGACAATGCGATAATGAGAGACGGTCCGGCCGATCCAGAAATCGCTGCGTTCCTGGGCGATTTTGCTCTGTTGACCGGCGAGGGCTCGCGCGGCCATTTCCATAGCAGGGCTCTCCAGGAAGCTTCCTGCCTGCTGCTCTGAACTCAGCAAAGAGCGGACTTCGCGCTCCAGCGCTTCATCGCCCGCGCATGCCTGCCGCAAAAATTCCGCGCGTTCGCCAGGCGGACACTCCAAAGCAGCCTGCAACAGGCTATCGATCCGTTTCCACTGTTCGGAATCCATCGCCGCTCCCGCCGGTCAATTCGCGGTAGAGCCAAGCCTTCGCAGTACTCCAGTCACGCATCACGGTGACGGGCGATACTTTGAGCACTTCGGCTGTCTCTTCCACGCTGAGTCCGCCAAAGAAGCGCATTTCGACAATTTGCACTTTGCGGGGATCGATGCGCGCCAGCGTGTCCATCGCGTCATCGAGCGCAACCAAGTCCGCGCCCCGGTTGCCGCCCACCGTAGCTACCTCTTCGAGCTCCAGAGAAACATGCTGCACGCCGCCTCCGCGTTTCAGATTATGGCGGCGCGCGTGATCCACAAGAATCCGCCTCATCAATTGGGCCGAGACCGCAAAAAAATGAGCTCGATTCTGCCACTGCATGCGCTTGTAATCCACCAGGCGCATGTAGGCTTCATTAACCAAAGCCGTCGTTTGCAAACTGTGGCCGGGGCGCTCGCGTCTCATGTAGCTCCGTGCCAGGCGGTGCAACTCCTCGTAAACGAAGGGGGTCAGTTTTTCGAGCGCGGTTTGATCTCCCTCGCTCCACGCGTGGAGCAGCTTGCTGACCTCGCCTTCAGCCGGCTCACCAGATTGGGCTTCCTTCTGCATTGCCTTTGGCCGGAAGTATACCACCAGGGCCGGTTCCCTTGATTTGCAGCACACGCCTGATAGTTTTGTCTCGCCCTTTGCGCCTTACTAAATGAGGGTGATTGAAACCGCTCATCGAGCGGCAAAAAGGAGCGAACAATGAAATCCACAATATTGATGCGGATGGCTGGGATAGCCCTATTCGCAACCATGGCCATGGCGGGCCCGATTATCGCGCAGGAACAGAAGCCAGAGCATCCTCACTACACCTTCACCGACCTCGGCGCGCTGGGCGGGACGTCCAGCATGGCCTTCTACCTGAACGCTCATGGCACCGTGGTTGGCCAGGCGAGCGTCCCGGATGGTTCACAGCACGCCATCCTTTGGCTAAAGGGTCTGAAGAAGGACCTCGGCACGCTCGGCGGCACCAACAGCGTAGCCTTCAGCGGTCCAAACGAACGGGGCCAGATCGTGGGCTGGACAGAAACCGGCACTTCAGACTCGAACAACGAAGACTATTGCGGCTTTGGCACCCACCTCACATGCCTTGCCTTCCTGTGGGAGCCAGGCCCTTGGGGACATGGCGTCATGACTCCTCTCCAAACACTGGGCGGCAACAATGCCGAAGCGAACTCGATCAGCCATCGCGGCGAAGTGGCCGGCTCCGCGGAAAATGGCACGACGGACTCGACCTGCCCTGGTCAGACTGTTGCGCCGCAAATCCTCCAATCTAAGCCCGTCCTCTGGAGAAAGGGTGATATCGAGGAACTACCTACCGTCAACGGCGACCCGGATGGAGTCGCCTACCAGATCAACGACGAAGGAGAAGCGGTCGGTACGTCCGGCACTTGTTCAGCCTACAATTTCAACATCCTAGCCAATCTCTCGCCGGTTCACGCTTTGCTCTGGCACAAAGACTCCGTTAGGGACCTCGGCAGCCTCGGCGGCGTAACCGGAAATATCGCGTTTTCCATCAATAACGGCGGCGAGGTAGTCGGCATTTCCGATCTGCCCGGCGACAAAAGTTTTAATGCGTTCCTCTGGAAAAAAGGCCAGATGCACGACCTCAGCACACTTCCCGGGGATGCCAATAGCGTCGCTCTGGCCATCAACGACATTGGCGATGTAGTGGGCGTCTCCATAGGGGCGACTGGGAATTTGCGCCCGGTCCTTTGGCATGACGGCGGCATGACCGACCTGAGCACTGTCGTTCCTTCCGGCTCTGCCTTGATTCCCTTCATCGCGGAATACATCAATTCGCGCGGCGAGATCGTCGGCGAGGCCATTGACCCGACAGGGATCCTCCACGCCTTCAAGCTGACTCCATGCGACGGCAACCATCGCGACGAGGACTGATAGCCGCTAATGCGATGTAGCCAGCATCGCACCACCGCCGGAGGGGGCGAGACCGATGCCCCGAGAAGTCGAGGAAAATGAGCCACAATCAAGAGGGCAGGAAATCTCCTGCCCTCTTTTTGTTTGCAACTTCGCGGGGAATCGGAAACTGATTCAGCATCAATCTTTTCTTGCAATTGAGACTAAGAGAGAGTACACCGGGAGGTGAGAGCTCATTGAGCTCCGGAGGGGACATGACTCCACCGGACTTAGAGCTGAACCAAAACTGAACACACCGCTCTCGCGGTGCGAGTCGCTCTCGAAACATACGTGCAGTTAGCGCGCTTCGGAGACGACACAGCCAATTAGCAAAAAGGGGCAGCCGTCTGGCTCCCCCTTTTTGATTCTACCAATTAGTGCTGGCCCGAAGTGTGGCGATGCCGGCGATGACGGCTGCGATACCGGCGCTGGTGCCTGTCGTGCGACGAGGCTGCGTTAGATGAGGATGCCTGGCCTTTGCCGGCTGTTGATGTAAGAGCCGGTTGAGCGTTCGGAGTGGTTTGCGCTTTAAAGGCAAAAAGCGATGGCGCAGCTGCGAGCATGAAAAAACATAGTGCGCTCTTCACAGTAAATCTCCCATCGAATCCCCTGTGAGGGTATTGAAACATAAGAGGAGTAGAAAGTCGCGATGGATTTTTTAGGAGACCTTATCAATTAACGAGTACCGAGACAGTTGCAAGGAAGCGAGAGAGGGGCGCCAGGCACGCGGAGGGGGCGTGCCTGGCGTTAGCAGGGGCCTGGGCAAGGGAAACTATCCACCAAACTTAAGAGTCTCGAGCCATTGAATCGCTTCACGCTGATTGGCAATGATCTGAGCCTGCCATAGCAAAGCAACCGACATGAGACCCATGCTGATGATGCAAAAAGTTAGAACAAGGCCCATGGAAGATTCGGAGGCTGGGATTCGAAGTTTGCGAATAAGCCACGCCATAGTAAGGGTTCTCCTAGTACTCAGCCTGCCGAGATCTTCGAGTGATCGTATTTAGCCGAAAGGTTAAATACAAATACAACTGCCAGCACCCGAGTAACAAAGGGCAATCGAAGGGCCAGGAAGGCGGACGCCGATAAAATTGCTATACTCGCGAAAACAGAAGGTTTGCGAATGTTACACCAATAAGAATTGCGAGAGTGATGTCCATCGTGTGGAAAAGCAGTCGCATTACTGACACTTTGTTTCCGAGAATTCGCGCCGGCTTCTTTCGTTTCTTATCGTCGCGGTGCGAGATTGGCGAGAACTTGTTCCCACGTGTCATCGGCTCGGAGTGGTAGTTCCATTACTCGATGAACCGAGGCAGCAGCTTGAGCGGAAGGAATATCCCCCTGATTCTCGCTTCTGTCGGTCAGAAGAATGGCGCGATCACATGCAGCAAAAAGGGTGGCCTCTTGACCCGGAGTGGCGATTCCGATGGTCCGGGCATGGGAACGCAGGGCACGGTCGTAGAGTTTAGAAAGTTCGCCAACGCAGCGGCGAACGCTCGCACCGATCGAGAGGGACCATAGGATGCCCCGCTCGCGAAGCTGAATATTTCGGTCGCGGCCGGCGGCTTGAAAATTCTCGATGTCCTTTGGTGAGGCTCCCGCAAAGAAAAAAAGCTCGTCAAAGTCGCGCTGACGCGCAAGTTCTGCCTCACCGGGAGGCAGATTCGTATTCTGGGCCAGCTCCCGCGGAGGGAGAGAGCGCAAAGACACAACGGACACGCCGGTTTCGGCGGCGAGTGCCTCCAAAGCTTCCGCAGCCGCGGGTTGCTGTTCGGCGACCGGCAGGCAAGTGAACCGACCCAACCGCACCGTAGGCGTATCGCGCGGCCTGGGCGAGGTAGTTTGCGGCCTCAGGTGGAAATACCCTTCGGGAAGGAACACTCCGGAGCCATCCTCAGCTATAAAAGGGTGCGTATGTGCAAGTTTGCGGCGAGGCGCATCCAGTTGAAGGCGAGTGCGGCTAGTAAGCCAGACTGTGGGGATGCCGCGATGATCGAGAGCCGCGGTGAATTCGTCGAGACCAGGAACGCTTTTTCCGTGGGTGGGAATCAGGTCGTCGATGGCGATGTACAGGATGAAGGAAGTTTGATGCAAACGGTTCTCCGCTGTGCGTGCTTCCATCTTAATGGAGATTGAGGAGAAACCGGAAAGCGGCTCCAAAAAAAGGTCAGCAAGAGGGGTAAGAAGAGGCAGATAAAAAGAGAAGCGAGCAGGAATTCCTGCCCGCTTCGCCTCGTTGGCCGAAATGGCCGAGGTTTTTGTGTACGTTAGTTGCCGGAAGTGGTGGAGGCGCTAGTCGGCTGCGAATTCGCCTTGGGAATGCTGATGTAGCCGCTGACCTGATCCTTGCCAACCTTGTTGACGACTATTTCTTCCGGGATATGCGTCCCGGAGATGTAGAAGAAAATAGGCTCGTTGAGGGCGCGGTTCTTTTTCTCGAAGCGCTTGTCTTCGACGGTCATGGCGAGATTGACTTGGTTCTTCTTTTGGTTGACGCCCTTGAGCTCGACGGTGACGTTGCCAACCTTTTGGGGCTTGTTCTTGCCGGCGATGGTGAATTCGACGTACTCACGTTCGCCGAGGCGGCGGAGTTGGTCGATTTCATCATGGTTGCGAGCGATGAGGGTGCCCATCTCGCTCTTGGCCATCTTCAGGTCTTCCTTAGTGGTGTTAAGATCGGCGCCAACAGCGGTGACTTTTGTGTCGACGTTCTTCACGTCATCCGTGCCGGCCTTGGTTGCCAGTTCCGTGTGGACAGACGTGTCAAGAGCGCTGAGCTTTTGAGTCGTTTCGTCATTCTGTTTTGCGACCACTTCCGCTTGTACCCGAGCCTTCTTGAGCTGGCCTTGGGTAATCTTGAGTTTGTCGGTGACCACCTTCAGATCGCCCTGGAGGTCGGCGTTGGCTTTCTCATCCTGCGCCAGGCGGTCCTTCAGAGATGATACGTCCTGCTGCGTGGACTGTTGCGCGGACTTAACTTCGGTGCTGACCGCTTGCTGCGTGGCGTCAAGCTTTGACGAGGCGTTCCAGCCGAATCCCAAGCCGGCTATCGCGACTAAGCCCAGCACGATGATCGCGGGCAACTGCCAAGATGGACTGTTTCTCGTTTCGATGATGTGTTCGTCTACCATAAAAAGTGTTTTCTCCTCACCCTAATGTGGGCGAACGATTTGAATTTTAATCGGCCCGTAACAGAAAGGGAGCAAGTAGCACTCCAAATGAGGTACAGGGAACAAGGGGCGAAGATACCCGTAAATTCATGAATAAATGAGGGTTGCTTGTGGAGGCCAAGCGCATCGGTAAAAGAGGGGTGGTACTAGTCCTTGCAATCTTTACGCAAGGAAGACCCATTCCGGAGTTTCTTACTCTTCTGGGTACCTCAGGGTAGTTCAACTCCCAGGGATTTGAGGTCAGAGATCAGCCGTGCCGGTGATTGGAACTGAACGCCACCCATGCCAAGACGTTGAGCAGCCTCGACATAGGCCGGAATGTCATCGATGTAAATGGCTTCCTGAGCTTGGACTTTGAGAGCGCGGAGTGCTTCCCGGTAGATGAGCGGATTGGGTTTGCTGGCTCCAACGGCGCAGGAATAGATGCGCGCAGGAAAAAACGCGAAAAAGGTATACGCGGCTTCCATGTAGCGGAGGTGGATGGGGTCGGTGTTGGAGAGGAGGGCGAGGCGATAGCGTTCGGAGAGTTTCTTGAAGAAGGCATCCTCGTGAATGGGAGTGGGATCGAGGACGCGATTCCAGACTTCGCTGAACTGCTCGAATGTGAAGTTGCCGCCAACGCCAAAGCGCTTCGCCAAATGGAGATACCAGTCGCGAGGTGAGATACGACCCTCTTGCCAATCGGGCCAGCGAGGATCCTTTTCAATAGCCGTCCATAGTTCCGAAGGAGAGAGAGAGCCTCCCGCTGCTAGACCCTGCATAGCCCGAGAGACATCAATCCGGATCAGCACGCGACCGATATCAAAAATGATGGCGCGGAGCTTGGGGGAAGGCATGGGCTATTTAGCGTCCGCGCCTGGGAGGGAAACTGGAGGTGCGGAGCCGGCCGCTTTGGATTGGCGTTTTGCACGGAGGATGCTGATGACTGCAGGCAGGAGCGATAGGACGATGACGATAGCAATCACGTAGTGGATGCGCTGACCGATGTTTGGAACAGAGCGTCCGAGAGTATAGCCTCCCAGAATCATGCTGCCGACCCACAGGGTGCCACCAAATATGTCGTAGGTGAGGTAGCGCGAATAAGACATTTTTGCGGCGCCCGCGACCAGCGGGCAAAAGGTGCGAATGATGGGGATGAAACGAGCCAGGACGACCGTTTTGGAGCCGTGCTTTTCGTAGAAATCGTGGGCGCGTTGAAAATGGCCGCGGCGGAATAAGAAAGAGTCTTCACGGCGGTAAAGAGACGCTCCGGCGGCATGGCCGATCCAGTAACCGATCTGGTCACCGGCGATGGCGCATAGCATGGTAGGAAAAAGCAGCCAGCCCAGGTGGACGGACCCGGTCGCCGCAAAGACGCCGGCAGTGACTAGAAGAGAATCGCCGGGAAGAAAAAACCCTACGAAGAACCCGGTTTCGACGAAGACAACAATCCAGACAAGAAGCGGACCGCCCCAGCGGACTAGTCCTTCGACGTCATAAAGAGTGTGGAGGAGATGGCGGATCGATTCGAGCACTCGGTGCGGGTCCTCGCAATAGTCTGAGCAGGTATGGGCACTGGGACGAGCGTGCGAGAGCGCAGCGTCGTAAAAGCACCCAATCCAATACGGTAGCAGAAAACGCCGATATCTTCTCCGCATTCATGCCAGAGAAGAAGGGAAGCGGTAACGGCTGCGATCAGAGCGCCTATGCGAATCATCGGGATGCCTCCGCGAGCCAGAGATGACTTTGTGCTTCGGCTTCGATCCGAGCCTGGAATTCGGAATGGGCGTCTTGGGGAGGGTTGAGGAGCTTTTGAATGCGGGGAAGCGCGCGGCGGGCCGCAGCGGCGCCGGCCTCGATGGCCTCGTCGGCACGGTCGAAATCATCCCAGGCGAGAGATTGGACGTCGGGGCGGAGAACCAAGTCGGCGTGACGCTCCCATGTTTCGAGCTGATGCTTCTGTGCGGCGCTGACGGCGCGGCAGACGACTTGAAAGATGTTGGATGGCGCGCCGCGGTGCACGTCTTCGAGGCCAACCGAAACGGCAATCACGTGCTTAGCACCCAGTTCGCGGGCGGCGCACGTGGGAACCTGCGCCACGAGACCGCCATCGGCGAGGCGGCGCGTTCCAATTTGCACGGGTTCAAACAAGCCTGGAAAGGCGCAGCTTGCGCGAATCGCTTCGCACAGATTTCCGTGGGTGAATACTACGGGTTCTCCGTTGGCCAAGTCCGTTGCGACTATAGCCGTCGGAATTTTGAGGTCTTCAAACTTTCGCGATTCGAACACGCGCTCGATCAGATCGCCGAGGCGGTGATTGCTGGCCAGTCCCAACCGGGAAACTCGCCATCTGGCGATGTCGCGGAAACGAAGCGTGCGGCAAGTGGCAATGATGCGCGCAAGAGGCGCGCCGCTGGCATAGGCCGCGCCGAGAATGCTGCCCACGCTCGTACCTGCGATGCAAGAAATTGGGATGCGATTCTGCTCGAGAACTTGCAGGACGCCGAGATGGGCGAATCCACGAGCGAATCCCCCGCCAAGAGCCAGGCCAAGACCTGGTCTTTCGGACGGGACGACTGGCCCACCGTTCAGTGAGGAATGATCGGGACGCGTCATGCCAGGAGGATGCCATTCACATCCTTTATTCCCAATGGGCCGGGCGTCCTGAACAAACAGTACGTGCGTACCTGTGTGCCAAATCCGTCCAAATTCTACTTGCGGAAAAAGGGAGTACCAACTTACTAGGCTAGTACCCTCTCTGTACCATTGTCGCTCCCGGTGCGCCCAGCGATTCTGTTCCCGTCAGCGAGGCCTGAACAATCTGCGGAGGGGGAATGGACAGCGCATACTCAGCTTGGTTAGGGCAGCCTGTCGTGCTGCAAGTGGCGCTAGGCGATATTAAGGTGCCGCTGCGGGGTACATTGCTGAAAGATGGAGAAGAAACGGTTCGGATGAGGATTGGCGAAGGCTGGGACGTGGACATTTATAAAACGATGATCCTGGCTGTGGAACAAGATGCTATGGCGTTGCTTCCGGCGTGAGGAGATAACGATGAATAGCCAAGTACCAAAGTATGTGACACAGGGACGCGCGGCGCTGCTGCTTGGAATTTCTGAAGCAGAACTCTCCCGGCTTTCGCATGAGTCTGGATTGGGACACAAAGAGTGCGCGGGAGATCAGGAAGAGACGTTTTTCACGTATGAGGAGCTGAGAAAGATTTGCCTGTTGACCGTGCACCACGTGCACTAAGAATTTATCGAGTTTCCTCCGGCCCCCCTCAGCAGTAACCCCCACCCGGGTCGCTCCCCCCAGCGACCCGGGTTTTTATTTTCCTGGAAGCTCCCGAGTGAAAGACTTCGACTCCCCGCTTTCGTTTTACGGAGACGTGGCCTGACCCGTCTGGAGCGACTCAGATTTCCTTTGACAGCGGCCTCTTGGGGAAAGAGACTTAGCGCCGCAAACTCAACGGGGAGAAGAAAAATGGGGCAATGGCCATTTCGTAAAACGCGAACCACAATGATCACGATTGCTGCTGCAACGATCACACTCAGTTATGCAGTCGGGGCAGGATTTGCGGCTGACGACGAAAAATACGACGTGGTCATCACGAATGGCCGTGTGATGGACCCGGAATCGGGGCTCGATGCGGTGCGCAACGTGGGGATTAGCGGTGGGAAGATTCGCGCGATTTCTCCGAGTCCATTGCAAGGAAAGACGACGATGGATGCCAAGGGGCTTGTGGTTGCGCCGGGATTCATCGATATGCACGAACATGGGCAAGAGCCGAGAAACTATCAGTTCCAAGCGCATGACGGAGTGACGACTTCGCTTGAGCTGGAAGCAGGAACCAACGACATAGCCAGCTGGTACGCGAAGCGGGAAGGCAAATCCTTGATCAACTTCGGAGTGAGCGTCGGGCATATCCCCGTGCGCGCTCAGATCGTGGCGCATGCGACTGGCGAATTAGGCAGCAGCATAACGCGCTCGCCGGCAGTTGAGGACGCTCTGCACAGAGAAGCGACACTCGAAGAAATCAATCAGATGAAGGATCTGATCGAGATCGGCATGAGGCAGGGCGCGCTCGCTGAAGGGATGGGTATCAACTACACCCCGGGAGCAAGCCGATGGGAAATCGTCGAAGTGTTTCGCATAGCGGCGAAGTATGCAGCTCCCGTGCATGTGCATCTGCGATATTCGGGCGGCCTGGTTGAGCCAGAGACTGGTCTGAATGCTATCGAAGAAGTGATCGCGGCTGCGGCGGCGACCGGCGCGCCGTTGCATGTCGTGCACATCACGAGCATGGGACTGAGAAATACGCCTCAGTTGATCGCGATGGTGGAGGGAGCGCGGAAGCGTGGTTTGGATGTGACGACGGAGTGCTATCCGTATACAGCGTCGAGTACGGGCCTGCAAACGGCTATCTTCGATCCTGGATGGCAGCAACGAATGGGGATCGATTACAAAGATGTGCAATGGGCTGAAACTGGCGAGAGGCTGACCGCGGAAACATTCGATAAGTACCGCAAGCAGGGAGGCATCGTGGTTATTTACAACATTCCTGAGCAGGCGGCGCGAACAGCGGTAGCGAACCCAATGATTATGATTGCGAGCGACGGCATGCCGATCACTGGATCGAAAGTACATCCACGAGGGCAGGGAACATTTTCGAGAGTGCTTGGACACTACGTGAGAGAAGAAAAGGCTCTCGATTTGATGACGGCGCTGCGCAAAATGACGCTGATGCCAGCGCAACGCTTGGAGAAAAGGGCGCCCGTATTCAAGGACAAGGGGCGGATTCGCGTTGGCGCCGATGCGGACATCACGGTTTTCGATCCCGAGCGCATCATTGACAAGGCCACGTATGAGGACCCATTGCAGAATTCGGCGGGCATCCAGTTCGTGTTGGTGAACGGAGTTGCCGTCTTGAAGGACGGACAGCTTGTGGATGGCGTGTTTCCCGGTCGCGCGGCGCGTGCGCCAATTTCTCAATGAGTTTCAGGCGGGTGGATGAGCGGCGCACGCTATGTTAATATTTCTAAACCGCGCGCCCGTAGCTCAGTTGGATAGAGCGTCTGGCTACGAACCAGAAGGTCGGGAGTTCGAGTCCCCCCGGGCGCGCCACTTCTCCGTGTCGTTCTCCTTTGCCGCGAATCGAAGTACACTCCACAAGCCGAATATGAATCGAAGGGTGGGCTGAAGAGGACATGAATCAGACGGATCTTCGCGCCACGCCGCACCGGCGTTGGAATCCTCTTCTGCAGGAATGGGTTCTGGTTTCGCCGCATCGGACACAGCGCCCGTGGCTTGGGAAAGTCGACAATGTAACCCCGTCGCCCGCCGTTAAGTACGATCCGGAATGCTATCTGTGTCCAGGAAATGTACGCGCGGAAGGAGTGCGGAATCCTTCCTACACTGAGACATTTGTCTTCAACAACGATTACCCCGCCATGCTGCCGAATGTTTCTCCGAACGAGACGGACCGGGGCGGGTTGATCGTTGCCCGCGTCGAAAGAGGGATTTGCCGAGTGGTATGTTTTTCTCCGCGTCACGATCTGACGATACCGCGCATGCAGCAGGACGAAGTGCGGCGGGTCATTGAGGTGTGGGCGCAGCAGTATCAAGAACTGGGTGAGCTGCCCTGGGTGAAGCACGTGCAAATCTTCGAAAATCGGGGCGCGTTAGTGGGTGCCAGCAATCCGCATCCGCATTGCCAGATTTGGGCTAACGGAGAATTGCCAAACATCCCCGTGAGAGAGCAAGTGGCGATGCGCGAATTCTTGGAAGCTAATGAAAGGTGTTTGTTGTGCGAGTACTTGCGGCTGGAACTTGAGGACGGCGAGCGAATTGTGTGCGAGAACGAGGGGTTTGTCGCGCTGGTGCCTTACTGGGCGGTGTGGCCGTTCGAAACGATGATCTTGAGCCGCCGCCACTTGGCGAGTCTCGCGGAATTAGATGACAGAGAAAAAGAAAATCTCGCTGACATTCTGCGAAGATTGACCACCCGCTACGACAATCTATTCGAGACGGCTTTCCCTTATTCGATGGGTTTCCATCAAGAGCCCACGGACGGCGAGAATCATCCGGAGTTCCATTTTCACGCGCACTATTTTCCGCCGCTGCTGCGATCCGCCACAGTGCAGAAATTCATGGTGGGCTACGAGCTGCTCGCCGGCCCGCAACGGGACATCACGGCGGAAGGCGCCGCGGCGAGGTTGAGGAACTTGGCTGAAACGCACTATCTTGATGGTCACTGAATTGGGCATGAGTGCAGGTCAGCCGCAAATAACCCGTTCGGTATTGCTGGAGATATATTTCCGCGCTTGATGGTTGGATCAAAAACGAGATGTCGGATTTGAAACGCGATTTCATGGTATGAAGGCGGTTCCTCATGGACCTGCAGCTGAAAGACAAGGTTGTCCTAATTACTGGCGGAGCCAAGGGGATTGGAGAGGCCATCACGCGAGGGTGCGCTCGCGAAGGCGCAATTCCCGTATTCGTGGACAAAGACACCGAAGCAGGAAAGAGGTTAGAGTCGGAGCTGCAAGACTCCGGCGCGACCTGCCGGTTGATTTGCGCAGACATCTTGTCGGTGGAAAGCAGCCGCGCAGCAGTCGAGCAGACACTTGCGGAATTCGGGCGGCTGGATGTTCTCGTCAACAATGTCGGTGCGAATGACAACGTTGGACTCGAGAACGGCAGCCCCGAAAAATATGTGAGTTCGCTCCGGCTCAATCTTTTCCACTACTACAACACGGCGCATTTCGCTTTGCCTGCACTCAAGAAATCTAAGGGCTGCATTTTGAACATTGCGTCGAAGGTCGCGGTGACGGGGCAGGGCGGCACTTCCGGATATACTTCCGCGAAAGGCGCGATTCTCTCTCTCACGCGAGACTGGGCGGCGGAATTGCTTCCTTGCGGCATTCGCGTAAACGCACTGGTTCCCGCGGAAGTGATCACGCCGCTTTACAAGCAGTGGGTCAGCACATTTCCAAATCCCGAAGAGAAACTTGCGCACATCGTTTCGAAAATACCGCTGGGCAAGCGAATGACGCAGCCCGCTGAAATCGCCGCCATGGTGCTGTTTTTGATTTCCTCGCAGGCCTCGCATATCACCGGCCAGCACGTGTTTGTCGATGGCGGGTATACGCATCTCGATCGCGCTCTGACTTAGGGGAGCCAAGGGAACGTGGCTTGGCCGTTAGGGAATCTGAGGTCATCGTCGAGGCAAAATGAATAGACGATATTGTCTAACGCTGAATTTGAAGGACGATCCTAAGCTGATTGCCGAATACAAGCGCTACCATGAGAAAATCTGGCCGGAGATCACGGAAAGGATCAAAGCCGCGGGCGTCGAAGACATGGAGATCTATCTGCTCGGCACGCGCATGTTCATGGTGATGGAGGTCAACGAGCAATTCTCGTTTGAAGCTAAGGCGAAAGCTGATCTCGAAAATCCGAAAGTGCGTGAGTGGGAAGAATTGATGTGGAAGTTTCAAGAGCCGCTTGCGGAAGCCAAGGCCGGCGAAAAGTGGCTGAGAATGGAAAAGATTTTCAAGCTTGAAAAGTAAGTGCTAAGAGCTGATCATTTCTCGGCTTGGTTGTGCGAACTTTGTCCCGAAAGCTTTTTGTCAAGGAGGCTGATGCTATGGGACCAAATCGTATTCCGCGGCGCAATTGGCTGCTCGGGACCAGCGCTTCGCTTGTCACATTGGCTGCTTCCGCCAGTTCCAGGTCTGCGTTGGAGCAGCCCAGTATGCCAGCGGCGCAACCACAAGCTGCTTCAGAGACAGAGGACGCGGATCGCATTCGCCGGATGAAATGGTGGCACGAAGCGCGCTTTGGCATGTTCATTCACTGGGGTTTGTACAGCGTTTTGGGCCGTCACGAATGGGTGATGGAGGAAGAAGGCATCCCCGTCAGTGAATACGAACTTCTGGCGAAACGTTTTCAGCCACAGCCGAACGCCGCTCGCGCCTGGGCCAAATTGGCCAAAGCTGCGGGGCAGAAGTACATGGTGATGACCACGAAGCATCACGAGGGTTTCTGCAATTTCGATACAAAGCTCACCAATTATTGCGCGCCGAAACAAGGTCCTGGGCGCGACCTGGTGCGGGAGTATGTCGAAGCGGCCCGAGCGGAAGGCATGCGCGTCGGCTTCTATTATTCGCTGATGGACTGGCATCATCCGGACGGTGCGCGCTGCGCCACGGATCCGGAAGCGCGCAAACGCTTCGTCGAATATACCCACGGTCTGATCCGCGAACTCATGACCAACTATGGAAAAATCGATGTGCTCTGGTACGACGTGGATTGGCCGCTCGATGCCGCAGGATGGGAGTCCGAGCGCATGAATAAGATGGTTTTCGGCTTGCAGCCGGACATCGTTGTGGACAACCGCAACGGTTTGCCAGGCGATTTCTCAACGCCCGAACAAGAAATCGTTGCCGAGAAGGGAAGCAGGTCATGGGAAAGCTGCATGACGTTGAACGATAGCTGGGGCTACCATCGCGCCGATGACAACTGGAAGAGCCCGAAAACAGTCGTGCGGAATCTCGTCTCCTGCTCGCGTGATGGCGGCAACTATCTTTTGAACATCGGTCCTAAGCCGGATGGCTCCATTCCCGAGGAGTCCGTGCGTGTTCTCACGGAGGTTGGGCAGTGGATGTCGCGCAATGGCGATACCATTCACACTACGGATCGTTGCCAGGTGCATGCTTCCGAGTTTGCCGGATTCACGCGGCAGGGCAACACGCTTTACATGCATGTGTATTTCTGGCCGGGTGAGACGGTTGCTTTGGCAGGACTAATGACGAAAGTAAAGTCCGCGCGGCTTTTTGCTTCCGGGCATGAAGTAAAATTCGAACAGGATCGCTTCCGAGTACGATTTATGGGCCTGCCGACCAATGCGCCCGATCATCCACTCACCACGATTGCGATTGCATGCGAATCAGAGCCAATCCAAGACACCAGATTTGTTCGCGTTCAAAGGCCGCGCAACGGCGTCTAACTTCGTGGTAAGAAAACTCTATTCCGAAACGCGCAGTAGAACTACCCCATGACTTGGCACACGCGCTTTGTAGTTGTTCGGCAGCGTGCCAAGATCCTTGGCCGCCCAAATGTCGCGCGCTTTCACGCTGCCCTTGTATCCAAATTCACGAAAGCTAATTTCGATGGTTTGCGGCCAGTCGAACCGGTTGAATATGCCGACGGCCTTTGAACCATCCGCCAGCGGGCGGGCCCAAATCTCCTGAGTGCCTTCCGCGCGCACGCGATCGGCTTGTTTGCCCAGGCGGTCCTGATCGATTGCGATCACCTCCCGGTTCGTCAGCAGAGCGATCGTCTCGGGTTTCATGGCGCTCAAGTCATTGCCCGCCAAGAGCGGCGCGGCGAGCAAAGCCCAAAGGCTCATGTGCGTGCGGTATTCCTCCAGCTTCATTCCGCCGTTTCCAACTTCGAGCATGTCCGGATCGTTCCAGTGTCCCGGTCCGGCGAATTTGGCAAGGCCCGCCTGGCCAAATCCAATCTGCGTCATGCTCGAATATTTGTCCGAAATATCTCCAGTCGTCCGCCAAGCGTTGCCGCCAACGGAAGCGCCCCAGCGCCACACGGCATCCGCGCCATACTGGCACAAACTGAAGACTATCGGCCTGCCGGTTTTCTCCAGGGCTTTGTGCATTTTCGTGTAGGCGTCGAGCATCAATTTGTGACCCGCTTCCGGCGAACCAGACGCCTCCATTATCTTGCCGAAGCTGCACAGGTCGTATTTCAAATAGTCGATGCCCCATGCCGCATAAGATTGCGCGTCCTGCTCCTCATGGCCGTAGCTACCCTCGAATCCAGCACACGTTTTCGGGCCCGGCGAGGAATAAATCCCCAATTTCAGATCCTTTCCGTGCACGTAATCCGCAAGCGCTTTCATGTCTGGGAATTTTTTGTTGGTGCGAATAACGCCCTGCGCGTCGCGGTCGGCTTCCCAGGTGTCGTCGATGTTGATGTAGACGTATCCCGCCTCTCGCATCCCGCTCGACACCATTGCGTCGGCCTGCGCCCGCACCGTTGCGTCATCGACTTTATCAGCGAAATGATTCCAGCTATTCCAGCCCATCGGCGGAGTGACGGCGACGGTCGGTGCTTGGGCCATGCACTCTGATCCGATCAGGAGTATGAGCGCTGTTGAGCAGATGAAAAGCAGGGGCATCGACAAAACCTTGCGGCCAAAAGGGAATTGCATGATCACTCTCTCTCTCTTGCGAAATTATCGGGGACTTGACGCGCCGAGACGATTCATTCCAAACTCGCCCACGGACGCGCTATTGTACACAAATTATGGATGAACCTGCGGTTGGCACTCTTGCCCAGGCTAGTGCTCTTGCCACAAGATACCCTCTCGCCCGGCGCGCCGGGCGAAGCCCAGCCCGATGCCGCTCCAGCTATACGCCACGCAAAGCACTCTCATACTTATCAATGGCGTTATACGATTGGAGATATGTACGTATATCTACTATATTGACGCCTCCAAGGGGTTCGCGTATTTCAGCCCTGCCCTCAAGGAGGCTTCCCTATGGAACGATTCTTAGTCTGCAACAACCCCAAATGTCGCTTTATCCTGGACCGTCGCATAAACGGCAAATCTGCGGATGGCGCCCAACTCATCCTGAAGAAATGCCCAGCGTGCGGCGGCGCTTGGTCGTCCACTTGCCCGTCTTGCAGTCAGGCCCTGGCTGTGAAGGTGGTAGGCGGCCTTCCTCACTCCGCCTGCTGCGATCAGAAGCCGCACGCAAATGCCAGGGCTGCCTAGTCTCCACGGCAGCGACCGCCGACCCGTGCCCAAGGCTCGATGCGAACCCTGACCGGTTCGGCGATTCATAAGTACGTTTGCAAGGAATCTTTGGGACGCCGGCTCGCGGCTGATTCGAACCCGCCAGGCGGTGCTCGCGACACGTTCGGCCCAAGCCCGTAAATCCGCCATTATAGACATCACCAGCAGAGTAGGTCGCACGTGTACCGGTAAGGATTCCGGGCTGTCATAAGAACCTAGAAGCTGTTGCACAACCGGGTTTCGGCCTAATAGAATCAATAACTTAGATGGGTTGTGCAATACGCTCTAGATTCCTAGAGGCTGCCTGGTGACAAAATTGCACGAAAACGTTGCGTATCGTAGAGAATGGTGCGAGAGGACTGCCTTGGGATTTGAGTTGGGCGAATTGGGCCACAAAGGGCCTGGTCCCAATTCGCCCGTCACTCGTTCGTAAACCTATCATGAGACAGGTTTAAAAATGGTTGCGGGGGTCAGATTTGAACTGACGACCTTCGGGTTATGAGCCGGATAAAACACTAGCCCGTCTTTGCTTCTCAACGACTTACGTATATGTTGATCGACCTATTTCACCGGTGTTCTTCGGTAGTTTGTTCCCAGTTACTGAGGTGACCCCCTAAAGTGTCACAAAAACTTTGGGCACAGTCTCCGACTTCATTTCAACGTCTTTGCATCTCCTAGCAAGGGTTGGGGTCTAGGGAAGGGGACGGCGTTTGAGTCCCCTTCCCCAGAATAGCCCTGTAGAAATCTGTAGTGCTCCCCGCTAATTTAGACAGTCAGGGCCTCGTTTTTTAGTACAGCTGCAAAAGCCAGAAAGGCCTCGTGCGGAGTGCGATTTCCGACACCGCGGTGCGGCCGGTCGTGATTGTACTCCTGGATCCAGCGAGTGATCGAGGCGCACGCTTCGTCCAGGCTGCGATACTCCGACGTCCAGACTTCCTCTTCCTTCAAGCTGCGATGGAACCGTTCGATGTAACTGTTGCCTTCTGGGTGATGATAGGCGGTGCGGCGATGCGTGATGCCGAGTCGCGCCAGCGTCTCCAGAAAGCGCGAGGACGTAAACTGCGTGCCGTTGTCGGTGGTCAGCGTCACGCTGGCTGAACGACTGCCCGCGGGCAGTCGTTCGAGCACGGCCTGCTCCACCGCGGCGAGCGCGTCTTCGGTGCGGCAGCGGTGGGAGAGATTCCAGCCCACGATTTCTCGCGTGCAGCAGTCGATGACGCATACCAGATAGGCCCAGCCCACGGCGGGGCCGGCCCAGATTTTGGTCATGTCCGATTGCCAGATTTGATTCGGCGCGGAAGCTTCCACATGTCCCCACTCTTTTTCCGTCGCGCGCGCAAACGCCGCGAGCGCACCAACAACCCACGTTCGCGCATCACCCGCAGTACGCGTTTGCGATTCACCGGAAGATTTTCCTTTCGCCGCAGCCACCACGCCACGCGGCGATAGCCGTACGCAGGTTTTTCACCGCAGGCCACGACGATCTGTTCGTCGTAAGTGCGATCCGCCCGGCTGTCGCGCGGCCGCTTCCGGTAATACAAGCTCGACCGGCTGATGGCCAGCGTCGCCGCCACCAGCGTTGCTGTGTAGCCCTGCGTCACCATCTCGCGTGCCTGGGAGTGCACTGCACCGCAGCTCACTCCCCCACGACGTTTTTTAGGATTTCGATCTCCAGCGACTTGCGGCCCAAGGTCCGCTCCAGCTGCCGGATGCGGCGGTCTTTCTCGGTTTCCGCGGCCGCCGCACTTCTCCCTTCAAGCGCGGCCTTGGCACCCTGTTCCGCTTCATCCTTCCAGTGGTAAAAGAGCGTCGGAGCAATGCCAAATCGCCGACAGGTTTCAGAGACGTTCCCGCTCTTCAACCCTTCCTGCACAATCTGCCACTTCTCTTCCGGGGATCGTTCGACGCGTGCTTTCCTGCTCATGTTGCCTCCTGTTTTGGAGGCCCTGATTCTACCTAGATGAGCTGTCCAGTTTTAGCGGGGAGCACTACATTGCCAACTCTACAGTGATATGCCGTAGTACTACAGTATTAAACGTATCTACATCCGTTAGAAGTAAATCAGAATACCGTTATCCTGCCGCTTAGCTATAGAAGGAAGGAATAATCTACATGTTTACATACATTGATTCGAAAGGAAGAGTGTCACCAGAAGCTCCCGATTCCAGATCTCGTTGTAGCATAAGAAATTACCTATTTTGTCTCTTTTTCGGTCTTCTCCTTCTGTCCAGTCCTACTCTTCGAGCTCAAATTAACGTTATTACCGCCAGTGGAACAGTGTCCGCGAGCTCGATCGCAACGGCGTTTTCTGACTGTGCGTCCGGCAACTGCGAAATAGACGTCCCTCCTGGCGTATGGACCATGAGCACCACGATTGCTCTCACCGGCACTGAGAGCAACATTCTGGTCAAATGCAGCGGCAGGACATGGAACGACAATGGGGCATCGCGAGGTACTACAACGATTCGCTGGACCGGGGGGGCGTCGGCTATGTTCACGCTCAACGCCGTCCAGGATTTCACGATCGATGGCTGTGACATCGACAATACCGGAACAGGTACAAAAGCCTTTTCGCTCACAGCCTCGCACGATATTTCCTTCAAGAACATCACCATGGCCCCTACAACTCCATGGTCGGTGTCGTGCATCCAAGGGCAGAACACCACGAGTGCCAACGTTAGAATCTATATCGAAGACAGTTATTTTCATGGCTGTGGTGGTTCTAATGGGACCATCGACATCGACCGCACCAATATTGTCAACATTACGAACACCGCATGCTTGTTCAGCCACGCCGGCCCGTCATGCATAAGGTTTGGAAATGCCGCGGCCGACGTAAATATTAATATTCTGAACTCTGATTGTGAGAGCTATTCGACGGGAGGCGCCACGCAGTACTGCATCGATGTCGAAAACACGGGAGGAACTACCATCACCGGCAACTATTGCGAGCTCGACGAAGACGGGACGGGCACCCCAGGCCAGCTTTGTCTCAAGCTGGCGAGTACCACCGATGCGCAAGTAACGGGAAACAGGTTTGACGGTGGCGCCACCAAAACCACTTACCTTGTCGAGGACAACGGCGGAACGGGCGTAGTGATTAAGGGCAACCTTTTCGAGTTGTGCGCGACATCGGGAATCCATCGCGTGTCATTCAACGCCACTAGTGATATCTCGCTGGTCAACGATCTCGATGCTTGCCCTGCGGTTATGGACACGGTCGGTATAAAGGCCACTACATTACTTTCGTCGGCCCCGCCAAACGGAACCATCATGTACTGCCCCGACTGCAACATAGTGAATCCGTGCACTTCAGGCGGGAATGGTGCGCTGGCAAAAAGATTGAACGGCGCTTGGGTCTGCAACTAGGATAGCCAAGCTAATCAAGGGCCATATACTTTTGTTTACACCGTGCTCAACGAACTTGAAAAACACGACAGTGCGGCAAGTCGGAGCGGCGGCAGAGAGGAAAGCTTGCCGGAGCAACTTTAGTCGCTTTGGGAAGTAGCTGTCCCGCTCCTTGCATCGTGCAGGCCAGTGGCATAAATATTGTCGCTAGGCTACGAGTGCCGCTCCTACCGGCCCGAGTCGATTCTGAAGCTAGGACATTTGCTTTGATGAGGGTGCGGGTCGTTACACTCTGAAAACCTCCACTGTCCCCGTTGTAGCGCCCTGGAGTCGTTCTACAATCTTGGCGGCCGCAACTTCCGGAGGCATAGCCTTTGCTATCCCAAACGGTACATTGGACGGACCCTTCACCAAATCGGTCTGCAATCTGGACGGTCTGACGAGCAAGTAATTGGCACGAGGGTATTGAATCGCCACCACGCGTAGGAAGCCTTCGAGTGCGCATTTTACTGCTACGTAGTGCGGCCATTCCTTAGGAGACGTCTCGACGGCAATTGAAGAAATAACGACGCTCCACCCTGACGTCTCTGCGAGCAGCTTTGAGAATACTGACAATGGCACGCTAACCAGCGCAAATGCATTTCTGACGTAGGAGTTAATTCGCTCCGCCGTTTTGGGCTCAATGTTCAATGGAAGAAGAGCTGGGCAGGCATTACAAATCAGGAAATCCAAACGTCCATATTGGCGCGAGATACGCTCTGCGAGTTGCTCGCACCAGTTAACGTCAGCAGCATCACCCTTTTCCAGAGCTACTCTTCCTGGAGCTTCTTTCAGGTTTACCTGCAATGAGCGCGCTTCTGATTCGCTCCGGTTGAAGTTCACAACTACAGTGCAACCTTGCAAAACCAAAGCGGCTGAAAGCATAGCCCCAAGACCCCTGCTAGCTCCAACAACCAACGCCACTTTGCCTTTTAGCTGCTCTGACTGAGGAACGAGGCTGGCTAGTTCACTGACCGACTGGACTCGACTCTTGGGGATGACAAAGGCACGACTCTCTCCCTTGGCTACCGATCGGGCTCCGGAAAACAACTGTAACTCCGACCGGAGTGAACCGAATGCGTTTAGGGAAATAACCCTCGCCTCATAGGAAAGCCGATCCGCCTGATATTCGTGCGTATTCTCGAAAGCAAGGGAGAGCTTACTGAACAGAGCTCGAAGTCCGGGCTGCTCCATGCCAATCAGATAGCTGCTCCAGAGGAGAGCAGATAATTGCAACTTGCCAAAAGCATGTTCGTCGATTCCAAAGCGATGCAACAACTCCGCCATCGCAGTCTGATCAGGCCAATATTTGCCTCGCGCGATGGTTCCTTCTGTAAACTCTGTATCATCTGGGTCCGCTGGTATCTGGAGAGGGGCCTCAGCTTCAGGTAATGCGCCTGAGGTAGGCGCAACGGAATTATTTTGCGCAAGAGTGAAGTCAGCTTTTATCAGCACCTTGCTGCCGTCGCATAGCTTCGCAGAGATCGTTCCGGGAGAATGCTCGGCAGTCGTCACTTCATACTCGATCCCTAGGAACACCGGGTGGCGAAATTCCAAACTAAATCTGGACAGGGTGCAATTTAATCGTGGTTCGACTCGGCCGAGGCATCCAAAAGCACCCAAGATCCCGAAAACCACCTGCTGACCGAAGGACGTCTTCCTGGCATATTCCGCCGATAAATGAAGAGGATTCCGATCGTGTGAAGCGGCGCTGAATAGGGCGAGATCATCGGGCGAGAACTGCACTTTGGACGAATGATCCTGATTCACGGTAACGACTCCAGACCGACGATGTCTTTACAACCGAGAGCTGTCCTTGCCGTTTCCAGATTCGGATCTGATCTTTTCTCCGCGATATCAAAAGCCGCATTTCGGGATAGGAAGCACCTGAGAGTGAGGTTGTGCATTGCGCTAAGATTCAGCTCTCGGCGGTCTTGACCAGCGGCCTGGCCGCCAACTCGGCGGCGTGATGGAACCAGAGCTTCGGCGCACACTTTGTGAAGCCGTGCCGTTCAAGAAAATCCGCCGCGGGAGCATTCTTTGCCGTAGGGATGAACTCGGCAGTCATTCGGTTTCCATCCCGCGCCAAGACCTCGGATGCCAAATCAGCCAGGAAACGAGTCTCGACGCCTCGAGCTAAAACGCGACAACTTAGCAAAAAGACCGATATGTGCCAATCGGAACCTCGTTGTTCAAGAATGCCGACGCAGGTAAGGCCATATTCCCCAAACTTATCTTTGACGACAGCCGCTCGAACAACAAATTCGGGAGATTGGATCATCGCTTGCACTTGGTCCTGACTCAGCCGAACAGTTGTCAAATTGAATTGGTTGGTTTTGTTTATGAGTTGTGTGATGCGGGCGATGTTATCGGAGCTGGCATGCACCGTATCCACACGCAAGTCGAGCGTCCTGATGAACTCATCCACAGGAAGGGATCCCTGCAGTTCCTGGCGATTAGTCTCAACTGCATAACGTTCGGCTCGCGACCGGTCGTCGCTGGTGATCTCAAGTTTGTCGAACGGCATGGCGTGCTTCGCCACTGAAACTATCGTTTCCGGGGTAGTGGGCACCTGAACGCATCGGAGCAACGGATGCTGGCTTTGCACCTCGCTTATCTCGTACGAACTGTCGTCGAAAAAAACGAGGGAGTCCGTCCCAATATTCAGTTGTTTCGCGATCTCCGGTAGCTGCTCGCTCTTCGGTCGCCAGTCAACCGCCCAGGCGGCAATGTCGCTTTCTCGCAATACCATGGCCCGGTGATCGCGGAAGACCTGACGAACATCTTCCGGATTGTTTTTACTACAAACCGCAAGTAAAACGCCCTGTCGCCGCCAGTGGAGCAACAGTTTTTGAAAGTCGCGATATGCCGAGCCAGGAAACTCGTCACCGAGCTGAATGCCGTCCAGTCCGTCTTCTCCAACGACCCCGCCCCAAATCGTATTGTCACAATCAATGACAGCACACTTTCCCGAGGCACGGCGGGTGGCACTTATCAGGCGAGCGGCATACTTGCTGAGTTCGAACAGAAATTGCTCCGAAAACGGCTGGCGGTATAAATACCATTTGCGCCGGTCGACTGCGCGTTGGAAGCCGAACTGAATTGTAACCGCACCCACATCCAGGATATGAACTCCATCGATAGCGGCGACAGCCTCTTGCCAAAACGCTCCAGCTCTTTCGAAGAAAACAATCCCTAAGCGATCAAGGTGCAGTAAGTCGAACTCCGGGGTTGCCGGCGGAGGAAACGTTCCTAAAATTAGAGTACCGGCCCAGTGTTTCCGAGCGGCCCTGACAGCGCTTGCCAGTTCCAAGAGTTTGTCTCGCGCCTGTGTCCAGGCTGACGAATCACCTGCGCAAAATCGGGCAAGCTCCTCAGCGACAAATTCATCAAGGCGTGGCAGCACGATGAGTATCCCGGAAGCATTGCCGCCGAAGATTGCTTGCGGTGCGGAAAGTGCCTGGAACACCTGGTTAAATGGCGCGATCCGAATTCGAGGCGACCACCCAGCGGAAAGCAGCGCGTGACCAAGATATGGCGCCAGGGCATCGACTGTGAAAGAGCTAACGATGCCCACATCCAGGTTCGGCGCTGCCGCTTTGCGTAACCAGTTTCGCCAGGCGCTGCGAGCATCACGAAGTGGGTAGTCCGCTGGTAGATTCTGTGTCATCGCGGGATGAACACTCCCCTGCGCTTGAGTATCTCCTGCGTTGCACCGATGGAAATCATCTCATCGAGTTCACCGGCAGTGAATTCCAGATTCAGCGCTTCCTCAAGCGTGATAACAATTTCCATGGCCTTACCGCTGTCCCACCCCTGCACATTGTCCGGCGCGCTTTTCTGCGAAAGCGTTTCTGGACTGACTTCCAAGACCTCTGCGAAAATTCGAATGAGTTCACTCTCGTCTAGCTGCAACATTGTTAATTCTCTCCTCGGTCTCTTGCAAATTCAGACCAGCCGCCAAGGCTCGACGGACGAGATTGCACATCAGTTTTTGGATGACTGGGTCGTCATCGAGGCAAGGCGTAAACGAAACCGAGCCAACGGTGAAAACAAAGCTGTCTTGCAAATCTCGCGAGACCATGAAAGCCGGACCCTCGCTATTCTTGCCTACCGCCACCACGCGGAACCCGTGAGTCCCGGTCCGAATCTTGTCTGTCTCCCATCCGCTAGCGCCACGCCGACTCGTGTTTCCGTGGCCAAATTCCGATCCTTCCTCGACGGGAATCCCTTCAAAGCACCAGTGACTTGCATCGACGACCTGGTACGCATCAAAAGTTTTATAGCCGTAAGCATCGTAATAGGTTCCGATTAACGGAACGACTTGCTCCGGAGGAGTCATCCACTCTATTACGGAGATGGCCGTCTGCAAGAATTGGACTTTCCGATACATATTGTTACCAGAAATAAAAGCAACGCAGATACCTTTGTCAATAAACTCATTCAATCGGCCGAGCATCTCCTCCGACCAGTACTCGGAATGAGTGTTGAAAATGATTAGTCGGACTTGAGATGCGGAAAGCTCATAGCCAAAATCGCGATCGGAGACGACCGTGTGGGCGATGCCTTCTCTCTCCAGGAAGCGTATCAGGGCCGCTTCACCCCGGGCCAGGTGCGATGACTCGCGAGGGTCAGCGATCAGATCTGCATGTATAGCTCGATTGGGTCGTCGCTCGGGCAACGGCACCGCCGTAAGCCAGTGTTTATCACCGATCCGAACTCTAAGATCGAAATACATCATCAGTGCCCGGATGGCCTTAAGAGGATGCGGCGTGGCACGATCTGCGTAATTCGATAAACCTCCAAAATCATTGTAAGCGTTCCATGTGTTCGTTGACGCCACGACAACCACAGCGTGTGGGACGGCTTGTTTCACGATCAGCAGCATGCTCCATTTGCGGGCCGGATTTTCCCGATGCTCAATGTCAATTCGATAGAGGCCGGGAGCAAGCGTGTTGGGGGCCAGCACGGCCGACGGCTTCCAGTCGAAGCCCAGCCAACGGTCCATCACTCGAGACTGAAGCGAAGGTTGCGCCTCCATGGTGTGGACGGCGCAAAACTCCCTGGCGCCGCAGCGGTTGAAAAGGATACGAATAGGCTTGGAAGAATGAATGCGTAAGATAATTTCCTTGTCGCATCGATAACTCGGAACATCGGTGTAAGCAACGGGGTCTGGCAATCGCACCCGCGTGCGCCAGCGGCGCAGGATGAAGTACTGAATCCATAGAGCAGTAGTTATTCCCGCGGTTACCGCCGCGATTATTCCTCCGATCACAATCAACCAGGCTAGTAAGTTGCCCATTCGATATCACCTCATGGTTCGATGAAATTGCCGCAGCAAAGGGTCTTCGGAGCGCTCAAGGATCAGTCCAAGTTCAATCACGGAATCAATGGAGGTAATGAACGCCATCGCCGTCGCCCCGGGTCATGTGGGTCTGGAGCATAGTGCCAGGAAGGTCGCCGATTCGGCGTGCGAGTGATTTTGAAACAAGCACTGGAAACTGGCTCTGCCAGGAAAGAAAGCCTGTCCTCATGAATGCGGAGAGCCAGCGGTCATGGGAAGTATTCGTAAGCACGATGTCGACCCCTTGATCCGCCAAGAAGGCTGTCGCAGCACGCGCAATCTCCGTCGATTCTTGAGTGTCTCCAAACGCATCAACGATAAGACCTGGGACTACGTCCCCAAGAAAGGCTTTCAGCCGAGACAGGCTTTGTGTCATCAATACGCACCAGCCGATGATCGCACGACCGCGGCGCACAACCAGGCGATGAAGGTCTTTACGCTCAGGCGGGAATGCAGGGTCTACATGCGCGCCGTCGCGGACCACGCAAAAAGCATACTGGGATTTCACGCGAGACCAGACTTCCTCCGCGGCCCCGGCTAGGCTGGGGACCTCTTCGACGCTCACGTCTGAGGTCAAACGTAGGGATGAACTCCCGCTGTGACGAATGGCGGACCCTGCATGCAGCAAGCTAGTCGCGAGCTGGGACAAACCCGTGCTCGCACCGATGGTCGCGGCCAGACGGCGTATTGGACGTTGCATTTGCGGCAACTTCAGCAGAAAATTCTTGCCCTTTATCACGCGAAACAAAAATGGAATATCCTGAATCTGCCAACCAGCATATTGGACAACGCGAAACACGGGTCCATCCCGGCCGCCGCCCCCGCATGCATATAGATTCTCACACCGTTTCGGCGCGTCTCGCAGAACGGAGACGCCGACCATCGCGTATCGCTTATCAATAATTCCTTCAGAAATGGGCAGACCAAGAGCTGCGCCCTGAAGTTGTTCGCCCCGCAGCCACAAGCACTGCCACCGGAGAAGATATCCACCGCGCACTTGTCCGTCAGCGTCGACCGCGACATAGCGTTCGACCTCCATGGGAGCTGGCCGTTCCCCATCGCGACTACGGTTTGTAAAACATCCAAAACTGGCGACTCCCGCGCGCTGAAGACGCTTGTTGAATTCTTCCGTAGCCTGAACCAGATCCTGCGTCAACGGCACAAACCGGATGTTGCGGCCATTCGTCAATTGCTTCTCCTTTCCTCTGCTCTCTCACGTCCGCACTTTGCCCCGAAGCCTTTGCGGGTTCCTTCCGCATTTGGGCGAATCCTATCGAAAGCTCAAATCAGTGCACCGTTGGAGAAGAGAGTAGCCAAGCGAACCTGGGCGCTCCATACGTGAATTCCTGTAGCCCTCTCACCAAAGACTGGTAGGCCGAACCCTAGAAAATCGGACCGAGCCCACTCTTTCTCTTTCAGATCTTTGGTTTACATTTAGCTCATTCGTAGGCCCCGTGCCACTAAAACGCGCTACGTAAAAAGTACACTACAGGATGACCACCGCAACCCGTCGGTGTTTCACCTGATAGTCATCTGAAACACGGGTGTGTTTATCTGGTCCGGTTCTAAACATGTGACTTGGCTGAAGCCCATTGCGAGTGACAGTAGCGGAGCTCTAAATCCGTGGGAAGAAGACTGGTCGCGCTGCCGCGCGGTCGGCAATGTTTTCAGCATGGCTTGGCCCAACAATAATCTGCCGCTGCAACACGAGTTCACTGCGCTTTACCTTAAGGTCTTGTCCCTGCTGGAGGAAGGCGGGAGACGGACTGGACTCGCGAGTACCACGGGGATTCCGGGAAATAACAATGGGCGCGTCATTCAATCCTGACTGGCGGTTGGCAATTGGCGCGTTGTTCGCGACGGGATGCCTGGCTATTTTGTTTGTGGCATTTCCATCCAACAACCTGCTGATCGCTGCGGCGATTATTGCCGTTCCGGTATTCCTGATTGCAGCGGTGTCGCATCCGGAGTTGTTCCTCGTGGGATGCGCATTCATGCCGCAGTGGAAGGGCGCCTGGCCCCTGGATCGCTTTGCGAGCGTCGGCGATTTGACGCTGGTGATGCTTCTGGGGCTGCTGCTGGGGATTCTGTGGCGGACGCTGAAGCACGTGGGGCGCATGGAGCGCGACAGTCTTCCGGAGCTTTTTCGGGGGCAGTGGCTGGTGATTTCCGCGTACGTGTTGTTCGCCGGCGCGGTACTTGCGAGCTACGCGTATACGCCGGCGCCAAACTACGGTGGCGTGAAGCTGCTGCGATTTCTTTTGATTGGGACACTTTTCCTGTACTCGGGAATTATTCTCGTGCGCAATGAAGATGAATTTCGACGGATCGCCGGGCTTTTTGTGGTCGCTGCCTGTGTCACGGCGTTTCAGATGATTTTCCACCTTGAGCACCGCGCCGTCGGGGAGGAGACCGATATTACGCGCATTGGCGCTGGATGGCTGCTGGGCATGGGCATTTTGTTGCTGCTGGGCTATCCGATCGTCCGCAATTCGAAGCGTTATTTGTTTTGCGTGGTTGCAGCGCTGCCACTGCTCTCCGCGGGATTGGTTGCGTCCGCTTCGCGCGGTCCGATGGTTTCGCTGGCCATCGCGCTGGTGCTGACGATGTTCTGGTTTGCAAAGCGGCAGTTTGCGACGATCCGCATCTGGGTGGCGGTGTTGCTGGTGGGAAGTTGCGTAGGTTCGTTCTTTTATTTGCGGCACATGGATCCGGACAAATACAACGCCAAACTCAGCGAGATGATTGCGCTATCGAGCGGGCATCGGGCCTCGGGATCAGGCGCGAAGCGACTGGATTTTTATAGCCGAACGATGGCCGCAATTCCGGAGAACCTATGGCTGGGGCAGGGAATTGGAAGCTGGAGCGTTTTTTATTACGGCCGGGATACGCGAGGTTATCCGCATAATCTTTTGCTGGAGACGATGTTCGAAGAAGGCGTGCTGGGGGCATCGCTGTTTCTGCTTTTCCTTGGTTTGCTGGCGATTGCGATCCGGCGAATGCTGGCGGCGACGGGCTCGACGGGCTCTGAGTATGGCGTGCTGGCCGGGCTCCTTGTTTATTGTGTTTCGGTGAGTATGTTCAGCGGCGATCTGGACGACAATCGGATTCTGTGGCTGTGGGCGGGCGTTATTCTGGCGGTTTGCCGGAATGCTTATCTTGCGAGCAGGCGACGCAGCTTGTTGAAGCGTTACCAGCGGCCGATGGACAGTCCCGTTCCGGCGCTTAGCACCGCACGATCTGTTTTCGCACATCCTCAGGCAATCAAAGGCTAATCCCGTGCCCATCAAGGCATGTATTTTGACCTCGGCGCACCCGGTGTTTGACGTGCGCATATTTCACAAAGAGTGCAAAACGCTGGCGCGTGCGGGCTATGACGTGACGCTGGTGGCGGGTCACTCGGAATCCTTGAGCGTCGACGGCGTGAAGATCAAGGCAGTGAGGCCGGCAAAAGGGCGGTTTGAGCGGTGGTTCAGGACGACGGCAGCGGTATATCGCGCCGCGGTTGCGGTGGACGCAGATATCTATCACTTTCACGATCCTGAACTGATACCGGCGGGACTCCTGCTGCGCGCGCGAGGAAAGAAAGTGATTTATGACATGCACGAGGATCTTCCGCGGACGGTGCCTTACAAGCCCTATGTTCCGAAATGGCTGCAGCCTCCCTTGGCGAAGGTGCTGGCGATTGGGGAATCGCTCGCGGTGCCGCGGTTTTCGGGATTGATCGCGGCCAGCCCGGAAATTTCGGCGCGGTATGTCGCACATCCGAATTTAAGTATCGTGGACAACTATCCGCTCCGCGAAGAATTTCCAGAAGACAGCAAAACGCCGGCGCGTGGCGATTACGTTGTGTATGTTGGGATGCGAATTACCCGGGCGCGCGGAGCAGTGGAAATGATGCGAGCAATCGAATTGGTGCCGGAGGCCCTTCGGGTTCGCCTGAAGCTCGTTGGCACGATTGAGCCGGGGGATTTGGTGGAGCAACTGAAAGCGATGCCGGGATGGGGGGCGACGGAGTACATGGGGCCGCTTGGCCGCGCGGGGGTTTCAGAGGTGACTCGAAACGCGATGGCGGGGCTCGTGGTTCTGCATCCCGAGCCCAACTATGTGAATTCGCACCCGGTGAAGATGTTCGAATATATGTGCGCGGGCATTCCGGTGATTGCGTCGGATTTTCCGGTGTTTCGACGGATCATCGAGCAGGCTCAGTGCGGGATTCTTGTCGACTCGCTTTCGCCAAAGAAGATTGCGGAGGCGATTGAGTTTCTAGCCTCTCATCCGGAAGAAGCGCAGGCAATGGGCGCGCGGGCGTCTGGCTGTGAACAGCCGTTACAACTGGCAGCACGAAGAGCAGGCGCTGCTGGGGATGTATAACCGCATGTGCCATGACGCGGGATCTTGCGAGCACCTGGGGTCCGCACTCCCATGAGATTTCTTGTTCTGAGCCAGTACTATCCGCCGGAAGTTGGCGCGACGCAAGTCCGTCTTTCGTGCATGTGCCGCGAACTGGTCCGCGCTGGCCACCAAGTCGATGTTGTGACCGGAATGCCGCATCATCCGCTTGGGAAAATCTTCCCCGGCTACCGGCGTCGATTTTACCATCGCGAGTTTCAAGGAGGAGTTCGCGTCCGCCGCACCTGGCTATACGCTGCGACGGGTTCCGGCTGGCGCCGAATTCTCAGTTACTTTTCTTTCATGGTGACGTCATTGTTCAGCATCGTACGAGTCCGCGAACCGGATTACATTTTCGTGGACTCGCCTCCCTTGTTTCTGGGCCTGACAGGATGGCTTGCCTCGTTGTACTGGAAATGCCCCTTCATCTTCAATGTCGCTGATTTATGGCCCGATTCCGTATTGGATCTGGGCGTAATGAAGGAAGGCGCGTTCGTGAAGGCGGCATAGCTATTTATGCGGGCAATCATAGCTCGCGACGGGAGGAAAACGCAGAGGCAGCGCGCCTGATGGGCCTTCGCGGCCTTGCATACGTTCGTGAGAAGTTTGAGTGGTCAAAATTAGTCGGCGACTGGCTAAACCAATTACGCGTTGCGGCGTCGGCGGAAAGCACCCCCGCTGTTAGATTAGAAACGGCTCAGGGTCGAATTCCCAAGGCTTACTAAAGGTGGTCTTCTTGAAGAAAAATCGTCTATTACTTCTATTCTTGATACTGTTTGGCGCTGGCGCAGCGGTTACAGCGAGTCCGAACAGGCATTTGCTGGTCATTACGTGGGGAGGAAACTCGACGGAATGGAATCAAGCGCTGCATCTTTCCGGAGTCCGGATTGGCTGTTCCGATGTGCCAGCGAGCTGCATTCAGCAAATGGATCAGATGGCCGCAAGCCAGCATGTGTCGTCGGTCTTCCTGGGTATTCTTCTCAATCCAGCGAACGTCGCGACCAACGCAGCGACGTTCGGAAATCTCGCAGCGTCCCACCCTAATCTTACGGAAGTGGGCTTTGACGACTTTCTCAGCCAGTGTGAAAAGACCCGTCTTGGCCCTGGAGAACTCTCGAGTTTATTAGAGACTGTGGCTAGCAACCTGAAGTCCCGCAGTTCGAGGGTGCAGTTTGGCGTCACGATCTATCAAGATCAACTGATTACCGGGGAACTCGATCGGCTCCAACTCAGCGACGCGGCCCGTCGAAGCATCGACCTGGTTCACCTTTTCCCGCACTTTCGTAAAGAGCGCAAATCCGTCACGGACTACGTCGCAGAAGCGAAACGCGCTTTCCCGAATGCAAACATAATCATAGGTATCTACGCATATGACCGGCGCGAATATCTTCCGTGCTCCGCGGACATTCACGTCCCATGTTCAAATGAAGAAGAGATCGATCTATTCGACAAAGTTTTGCGTGAAGACCTGAGGATCGCCAGCAGCGGAGGAGCTATCGGAGTCGAGTTCTTCCCCGGTAACTTCGGTGCGGAGGACAATTGGAAAGGGTGGAACAATTCCCGGGCTTGCAAGCAAGGTGAACGAGACGTTTGTGTTCAAAACACCGTTACGATGAGACAAAAGGTCCGGGACGCCATGAAGAATTCGGATCAGTGAGAACTCGCCGGGCATCCGTGAGCTATGGAGCAAAGTAAAACTGCAAATCCCCGTCTGTTCGATTTGCTACGCCCCATTGCGTCCAGCCGACCCAGGATCCGGCTTGCAGGAACTGCGCGTACCCATCCGGAAAGAATGTCGTGTTTTTGTAGCCGTAATCCGAACCTTTTCTGATCGGGAAGACCTGATAAACCGTAGACGCAGGTGATTGCAGCACAAGATGGTAACTCTGACTGATGCTTAGAGTGTGAGGAGCGGAAAACTTATAAGTCGTCCAGACATAGGTGGCCGACGCACTTAGTGGCACCGACGTGGCGGCTACTTCCCCTTGTTCGATAAGCATTCCGTCTCCCGTCTCCAGACGGACGGTTAAGGCCCCAGAACCGCTCAGTCGGGCCACACGGACGCCCACGGAGGACACAGTCCGGGAGGTCCCGCTTGCTGTAAAGGTTTCGCGAACGCTGGACGTACCGGATATGGTCTGGGGCGCCCCGACCCATACTTCCATGTAGCCGACTCCTTGAGTGAAACCATCGTCGTAATTCATCTGAACGATGGGAGTGTAACCCTGGCGCGGCTTCCATAGAGTTCCTTCGGCCGTCGAGTAATTTGCGAAGAGAAGGACTGCGCAGTCATTGTCCGACATGGTCGGCTGGCCGGGTACGGGAGCCGCGATTTGATAAAGCGCGTCAACGGAAACGTAGTTCACGTTGGGGTTCGGATCGGGATTCTCAAAGACGACGTGATAAATCTCACCGGCGGTCACGGCAGCGTGCCCCGAGAACGTGAAGGTAGGGAAGTAACGCGCTGGAACCGGCATAGCATCCGGATTGACAAGAAGTAAGGATGTTAGCTTTTGCCCAGAGGGATTGTGCGACGAACTGCCATCGTCGGTTTGTATACTGACCAGGAGCTGTCCGCTGGTGCCGCCCCAATAGCCCGTATGATCCATAACTAAGTAGGGCTGAACCGAAGAAATATAGCCCGTATGCTGCACGCGTATCCGATAGCTAACTTTATTCTGATTAGGTCCAATCGTTGTATTTCCGAGGCTATCCGCCCCAATTCCGGGTCCGTAATACGTGTTCGTCGTGGTTACCGGCGGCGTTGCCGCAGCAATCTGCACGGACATCGATGACTGCGCCGATGCTTTACTGGCAGCCGAGTCCTGCACGCCGATTACGAAACTAGAGCTTCCCGCGTCAGTCGGCTGTCCGGAAATCAGGCCCGAAGTGGAATTAAGACCGAGGCCAGTTGGCAGTGATCCTGTGGCGACCGACCAGTGATACGGCGGCGTTCCACCCGTAGCGACCACAGAACTGACGTAAGCGCTGCCCACCTGTCCGTTAGGAAGGGAACTTGTCGAGATTTGCAGCGTCGCCGGAGGAGTAGACGCCGAGGCAATCTGCACTGACATCTGGGACTGCACGGACGCCTTGTTGGCAGAGGAATCTTGCAGTTCAATTCCGAAGCTAAACGCTCCCGCCTTAGTGGGCTGACCGGAAATCAGACCGGAAGCGGAGTTCACAGTGAGTCCTGTGGGAAGAGTGCCCGAGGAGAGCGACCAACAGATACGGCGGCGTTCCTCCAATGCCCACCATCGCAGCCTGATAGGGTTGGCCCGCTTGCCCACCGGGGAGAACGGTCGTGGAGATCGACAAGGGCTGCGAAGAAGGCACCTTGGATGGCTGCACCGAACCAACGCAACCGGCGAACGTCATAGCCACGAGCACGATAAGAAGGACCGCAAAATTCTGAGTATCTAAGCACCTTATTTTCAACAGTATGGCCCCCTCAAACAACTCCGCGAGTACGGCCCACACTTAGGTCAGAGCAGACTACCTACAGTGAATACCCTATGGGGCTGCTACAGTAATTACCCTAGTGAAGGAGCTCGCGAAACTGGGCGACAGTCCCCAAAAGGGACTCCTGTTCGGGCGCTGTACTGGTATGTACGAAGTGCCTAAAGCGCACAGGCCAAAGGGCGGGGTAACCTCTGAGAGAAATGGTCCAAAAGATATGCTTGAAGAAGGCCTAACTAAATGAGTTTCCGACCTGACCATCGCATCGTCCGCGAGAAGGGTAGTTTCATTTCCCACGTGGCGATGCTCGTGACTGGCACGGCGATCTCTCAAGCCGTTACGTTTGGCGCGATGCTGGTGCTTACGCGGCTGTTTGCACCAGATGCGTTCGGTATCCTGGCCGTGTTCATGACTATCGTTTCCTTGTTTTCCGCCCTGGGCGGAGCGCGCTACGAATTGGCCATCATGCTGCCCGATGAGGATCGTATAGCCGCCAACGTATTCCATGTCGCCACTCTCGTCCTGACCGGCATCTGCCTTGTCTCTCTTCTGGCCGTTACACTTTTCCATCAGCGGCTCGCTGCCATTTTGGGCGAGCCATTAGTGGATTCCTGGTTGTGGGCCATTCCAGCGGTACTTTTTGTCAATGGTTTCTACCAGGTTCTTGGCTACTGGTGCGGACGCATGAAACGCTTCCGGCATGTTGCCGTCTCGCGCATTGCGCAATCGTCTGGAACCGTCTTCATGCAGATCGCTCTCTTTCTGGTGCATGCCCATGGTGGCGTCGCGCTGATTGGTGGCTGGATTTTCGGCCAATCGCTCGGGTGCGTCGTCCTTGTGACGCAAGTCTTCCGTCAGGACGGTGCATTTCTCCGCAGCAGCTGGGATTTGCGGTCGATTCCGCACTTGCTGCGCACGTACAGGAATTTTCCGTTATACAAGGCGCCCTATAGCTTCGTTTCGAACAGTTCCTCGCAGTTGGTCGTCGTTGTGATCCGCATGTTCTCGAACCTCACGACGGTCGGATTGTTCTCCATGGCCAGCCGCGCCATTTATCTGCCGGTGAGTCTCATTGCTTCCTCCATGAATCAGGTTTTTTACCAGAAAGCTGCCACAGAAACCGCTCCTGGGCGGCTTGAGGCATTTGTGAACCGGGCGCTGCGAGTTCAGGTAGTTCTGATGACCCCGCTGCTTTTCTTCGCAGCGTTCGAATCGCGGCTGGTTTTCGCGGCAGTCTTCGGCGTTCGATGGACAGAAAGCGGCGCATTCGCCGCCTTCCTGGCATTCGCCGGCTATATGTATTTCTTGACTTCCTGGCTGGACCGGCTTTTCGACGTAAACAGCCGGCAACGCTTGGCACTCGGGCTTGAGGTCGCGGGGAACCTGGGGTCGCTGGTTGCTCTCACTCTAACGTTGTATCTCTCGGGGAGCGCCCTGCGAGCGGTCGCCGTCTTTACAGTCACTGAAGTGACCTACAGCGTGATTTGGCTCTACTTCGCCTATCACGTTGCGACATTCAAAACAGCAAATTTGCGCAAACTTGTGCTGGATTTTCTTGCCACGGGATTGCCAACGGCTGCCAGCCTCATCCTTATTCATACTTTCATCCATGGGTGGAACGCTTTGATGGTTTCTGCCATTGCGCTCCTGGCAATGGAGGCGTTCGTGTACGTCCGCCACGTTCGTGGCGATCTGGCTCACACTTCCACAGCCGAGCGCTTTCGCAAATTCTGGGCAGATAAGAAGACCCCCCCTTCATGGCAGTGATTCGGTGGAGTTCTACCAGAACCTTGCTGTCGAACTAAAGTCTCTTTTTCCAGTGGAAGTCCGATCGAAGGTGCTGGAAATTGGCTGCGGCGATGGAAGCCTGTTTCAATATCTCGGCTTTGCCCCTGACAGATACACGGGGGTCGACTTTTCCCCGACGCTTCTGGAACTATTTCGCGCGCGCCATCCCGAACTCCAGCTTTGTTGCGCCGAAGGTTCGTCTTTCGTTGAATCCAAGGACAAGTACCGCTTGATCTTTTCTCATGGCGTGGTTCAGCACTTTGACGAAGAAATGTTGCACCGCCATTTTGAAAACGCGCAACGCATGATGAACGAGGATTCCATTCTGGTATGCGCGTCGGTATTGGACAAGGCTCGCCGACGTCAGTACGAAGCTGGCTTGCACACGAAGGGAACGGTTTCCCGGATCGTCCGGATCGGCAAATCCAACGTGGGCAGGCTGCTTGGCCTGGATGTCATGGGCTATTGGTATTCCCGCGATGAGTTCGCCAAGATTGCTAACGCCCACGGCTTCGAAGCCTCGTTCACCGAATCTCACACGTTCAGCTATCGGTTTCATGCCACTCTGCGGCAAAAGGCCAGCGAGCCGATACGCCACCGGCTCGACACTACCTTAATGCCGGGGATTTCTCGTACCCCTATCGCAGGCAAGCTTAGCAACGAAAGCGCGCCCTAAGTTTTCTGCCCGAAGAAGACGATTTGATCTTGTAGTATGCGGAATTGAAACTTTCCCCGCGCCGCATATTTCCGGGCTTTCACAAACGTTAGCGCGATAGCATCGAGTAGCCGGCTACTCGAAGAAGATCCCGGTGCTCACCGCTGACAGTTGCCTGCCATTCCGACACCCGCGTTTCGGCTCAAAAGAGGAATCCAGCCGGAGGGCTCGAAGATTCAATCTTGTCCAGTAGCGGATAGCCTTCGATCATGTCTTGGTAATTTCCAGCTTCTTTAGTGTGAGACCATGCATGATTTGGGATGCGTTCACAAGTGCCTTGGCGTTTGGGTGATTATTCAAAATCGTGTAAATGGCTGACGCATTTCCTTCCAGAGTTCAGAGTAAAGATCGTTGCACCGCTGCTCGCTCATTTCGCCATCCGGCCTTTCGCGGAGCCATTGGTTGTAGTTCCGCCCATGTAGGCGAACGTAGCCAACAGGACGTGTTGTTTTTCGCCCGGCTTGAGAGACCTATGATTGGCTGATCGCCGCAAAAGCATTATTGGAAAAATCTCAGCCCTCGGCTTGCTGGTCTTTTTGGTGCAGTCTCCTCTAGGTGCCCAGAAGCTTTCCGAGGACTAGATTGCAGGTATGCAAAAGCGCGCCCTTGTGCTTGAGGCGCACTATACGACGCATATCGAAGGCACTCAACTTACGCTTGAACAATCGGAGCGCATTCTCGCGGGCCAAGAGGTCCGAGGAGCTAGACCGGATGATGCGCAAGAGATTCTCAACTACAAGAAAGCATTTGAATTGGTTTCAGGTTACTTGCAGAGCGGCGAGCCGATCACTGAGGCATTGATACGCCAGATTCACAAACGCCTGGTTCAAGGCGTCCGTGGAAACAAAGGGGACAGGATGGCGTTCGGTATTCCTTGACGCCAATCGTAAGTGTATATACATTTAAAAATGATATGGGCAGGCCTCGCATAACGCACCACGACCGACGCAGCAAATTGTTTCCACTCAGACTATCGCCCCGCGAGACGGCATTCTTTTCACGCAAGGCTCGCGACCTTGGGGAATCCGTTGCTTCGGTGTTGCGCAATGGAGGAATGCTCTATATCAAAATGAGAGGCAAAGACGGGTCACAAAAACGAAAGGAGAAAAAACAGTGACTCGTCGTCAATAGTATCAGCAAGGCTATGTGTCAAAGCCGATCCCCACGCGGTCCGGTACTGTATTCAAAATACGCTATCGGGTGAAGTCGACTGATGGGAAGTGGAATCAAAGAGCCGAGACGTTGTACGGGCTTTCCGGCAAGAAAGCAGCCCGCGCCGTCTTAGAAGGACGAATCCGCGGCGCATCCTTCGCCAAGCCTGAAGGTTCGGACCTGAGCCTCAGGGCTTTCGTAGATGCCTGGTGGAAGCCTTACTTGCAGCGCAAAGGTGTGAAGCCATCCACGAGAGGGAATTACGATTCGATCTTGGAGCTGCACATCTTGCCTGTATTCGGCGAACTTCGAATTGATGAAGTCGTCCCACTGCACGTCGAGAGATTCATCCAAACAAAAGTGGAGAGCGGGCTCTCGGGAAAGACTGTCCGCAACTTGCTTTTGGTGTTACAGGGGATCATGTCGCTTGCATTGGACAATGACTTGATCGATCGTTCGCCGATTCGGAATAGACACAAACCAACAGTCGATAAGCACGAGAAGCCGATTTGGTCTCCCGCTCAATTGCTGAACATTCTGAGCGCGGTTCCAACAGGTCTTCGAGCATTTTTCGACTGTGTGGCCCTAACCGGGACTAGGTTGGGTGAGGTACTGGCGCTGAAATGGAAGCACGTTGATTTGGAGCGAAGAATGCTCCGAATCGAGCATAGTCTATGGCGAGGCCAGCTTCTCTCGCCTAAGACGACGGCAAGCACGCGAGACATCCCTTTGGGAAGTGCCCTAAACGAGACTCTCAGGAATCACCGTGAAGGCTCGTTGCATCGGGGACCGGATGACTTCGTGTTCTGTAAAAAGGACGGGTCGGCGCTAGACCCGACGTGCTTCGAAAGGACGCCCTCTACCCAATTCTGGACAGGCTAGGTATTCCGCGAAAGAAAGGCGCGTCAGGCTTTCACACATTCAGGCATTCAGCTGCGAGTATCGTTAACGAGCAGACGGGAAACCTGAAGCTGGCGCAGAAGTTCCTCGGGCACTCCACGATCAAGATAACCGCAGACATCTACACGCACACCTCTGCGGAAGCGGAACGCGACGCTGCGATCGCTCTAGAACGGGCAATCTATGGCGATTTGTTCCCAGTTGTTCCCAATATCGAGAACAGGAACAACCTTGCGGCGCTAAATTAGGCGAAGGAATTGTTACGGTTCAGCTCGTAACCTTAAATAAGAAGGGCGCTTAGAGGATTTTCCTCTGAAGCGCCCATGGTTGCGGGGGTCAGATTTGAACTGACGACCTTCGGGTTATGAGCCCGACGAGCTACCAGGCTGCTCCACCCCGCAGCCACATAGTAACTCATGCGAGTTCATAGGTCAAATTCTTCCCCCACAAGCACTTAGCCTCACTAATTCACGAATTTGTTCTGCACCTGTGCAACCGCTTTTTCCTCGAATTTGGGTCCATTTGGGTCCAGAATTCTTCCCAACTCCTCCACAAAGTGCCGTTCATCCTCACTCACCGCGTGCGTGTAGGTGTCGAGCGTGAGCCGCGCGTCACTGTGCCCGAGACGGCGCGTGCGGACGGCCAGAGGCACTCCGCGACGGTCCATCTCAGTAGCAACGGCATGACGAAAAGCATGTAGACCGTTGCCTTTTGGCACCGCAATTCCCAATCGCTTGAGGAGCGGACGGAAGTGCCGCTTGAGCACCATATCCGCCAACCAGGGCGTACCATTGCGCGTGGCAAAGAGCAAGCGCCGCTCGTTCGGACGCCACGTTCGCACGTAAGCCGCTAAATGGTTTGCCAGATCGGGTGAGATGGCCGCCTCCCGAACCGCTTTCTCAGACTTTGGAGATTGAGACTTGCCGCGCCACACACTTTGCCGCACGCGCACCAAACGGTTTTCCACATCGAGATCGTCCACGCGCAACCCGCACAATTCTCCTGACCGCAACCCGGTTTCACCTACGAGCCAGTAGAAAGTGCGGTACGGCCCTTCCGCCGCTCGAAGAATTTTCTGAATCTCTTGGAGCGAAAAAAAGAACCGTTCCCGGCGTCCGATGTGTGGGAGCACAAGACCGTCAAAGGCATTGTGGCTCACGTAGCCCCACGCCTTCGCTGTCCTCCAAAGCGAGCGCAACGTCATCACGACATTGCGGACCGTCTTTGCACTGACTGTGAGCGAAGATAGGAACTGCTGGACAAGTTCTGGACCTATGTCCCGGAGTTGAGTTTTTCCGAAGAAGGGAACGAGGTAACGGCTCAAGTGGGAGCGGGCATTGATTGCGCTGGCACCCTTCCAGTTTGGAAGGATTTTCGACTTCCAACGCGCGGCGAAATTTTCAAACGTCGCCACTGGCTTGGGCCGATAATCCGCTCGATTGATTTGCGACAAGCGAATCTCAACCTCGCGGAGCGCCAGCTTGCGAGTCGGAAAATCCGTCAAAGCGCCGAGCACAACCGAACGCCTTATGCGCCTCACTTGGCCATCCTCGATCACATCATCGCGGAAGCGAAGCACCCAAATTTTGCGCCGCTTCCCCCTCAGAGACAACGAGCCTGCCTGAAACCGATAACGGGCCATGCTTTCTCCTTGCCCGTTGTTCGGTTGCCTTTTGGGAATCAGGGTATCCTGCGTGGCACTAGAGAGCAATGAATCGTTCGTCCCATTACCCTCTTCCACGCGCCGCAATACGGTTACGCGGAATCCCCCACCTGAGCCTATGAAAAGCTCATAGTGTCCGGGTGGAACTGATGAAAGAATCCCGCTCATTTCTCTTTTTTTCAAGCTCTCCGCTCGACTGTTCTCATTGCTTCTTCCGCACACTCCCAACAATAGGCCGCTCCCTCAATGAGCAAACCTTCCGGCTCTGACTCGCCGAAACTTCCCCATGTGCCGTAAAGAGAAATGAATTCCCCGCAAACGGTACACTTGCGCGGACACAAGAAAATCCAGCGTGCTTTGCACATAGGGCAGCGGTAGGTTTCAGGACAAGTCTCTTCGGATTGCAGGAGCTTGGCTCGAAGATCACAATGACCGCAGCCCCTCCCAGAAACGCGGAATGCTTCTCTCATCTTCTCCTCGCTCGATTCAGGGTCATTCTGTAAAAATCTCTTTCCAGATCAACGGAAGGACTCACGACTCCATGAGTTTTGCTTCCTGCACTGCTCACGCTGAGGGCGTCTCTCCATTCCCTTCTTCCATCCGCCGCGTGAACGAATTGATGAAGAAGTTTTCCATCGAGCGTTCCCCCGAAGTTAACAAAGCCGAGTTCTTTCGCAGCGTACTTTGCGGTGTAGAACGCGGCTGCCTGCTCCCGGTCAAAGGGACTGATTTCGTTGCGTCCGAATCTTCGGAATGCTTCTCTCCACCAAAACTTTCTTCGTTGATTCGCCACTCCCGCTACCAAGAGATGGCAGTGATAGCGCCCGCCCATCCGTCCAAACTCTTCCGCGAGAAGCCAACCGATTTGTTTTCCGCCTACGGCTCCCTGAATATCAGCAAGCCATTCTTCAATTCGCGCTACGGCCAGATCACGCACGGGAATCTCTTTGAACGTAATCGTGACAAACCAATCCCATTCGGCGAGTGTCGAGATGAAGTCTCCGTAGGCTTCGGGCAGCATCGCTCTTTGCTGTTTTCTCCTCGTCCACTCTTCCTGTCGCATCCGATGATCTGCAAGAGCCATGACCTGTTTCCCGCCGCTCGCTGCGCTCGCGGAAAACCCCTCCTCTGAACACACTCGTGGCTACAAGGATGGTGCGGGGCCGCACGCTGAGTCCGGGCAAACTGCGCCCGGACTCAGCGTGCTACATCGCGCCCTCCCACCGGAAAAACCGCGTTTATGCCTAAGGGTTGCATGGGCACTTCCAAACTACAGGCCGGAGAATCACCAACCCTTGAGGCTCCGAGTCACTCGCCAGTGTTGCTCCGGATTTGTGCAAGTGACTCTCCGACCATCTCGTATAAAGCCTGTTGACAGGCGCTATTCCGCCCGTAGAACGCACATCCCTCTCGCGCAAGCGAAATGCCAGCTTCGTTTTCCGAAGAGCCTGTATTTGCCCCCGGCGAGATCCGGACCAGGCGCACCTGGCGAGCTGGGCCGGTCGGCGCCGGCGAGCTGTGCTGTGGGGTACGAATTTGTTTTTTGCTGCGCTAGAACGCGCGTTTTTCGCGCCCGCTTTGAAACACATTCGAGAAGGGCTTACCCCTCCGCTCTCGGGCAGGATGTTGGTGGATGCGTCCGATCGCGGTGTCGATCGCCAGAACGTGGGGGGTAAACTCAGCGCGGCATAAAAGCTAAAAACTTCGAGACGTTCAAAATCTGGGGTTGCTTTTTCGGCGGGTTGGTGTATGCTCGTCATAGCTTTTTGTTTTTCTTTGCCCGACAGTGTCCGCTCTTCAAACGGCTGTCGGGCATTTTTTTGCCCGTTACCAATTCTTATCGACTTGCTAGGCTTCCTCGTGCTGCTTCGCCTCAACGTCTTCTTCCGAAGAGGCAGCAACAGCTACAAAACCGAGCGTCTCGCGCAACGCGGCAATTTCGCTCTGGAGCTTGCGGACCTGCTCCTCTCGCGGTCCCCCCCAAAATCGGTTTTGCTCATCGCACAACTCTTCTTCGAGCGACACTAGGCGTTCCACCGCTTTGGCCGTCTCCGCTTCGAGTTCCCCGGCAAGTTTCTCGCCACGTTCTTTCAGCAAGTGTTTGCAGCCATCACGCTCGGCTTGACCGAGACGCACGGCATAAAACTCAAACACTTTGACTTGCTGGCCGAGTTTCTCTCGCAGTTGCTTGTTGTCTTCCGACAATTCGCTCGCGCGGTCGTTGGATTCGGGAGGGGAAGTACGTCTTGCTCGAAGCACGCGGTCAACCAGGGCGAAGAGTCCTTTGACATCCTCGGCTGTGTCATTCAGCCGCTCTTCGAGTTCGGAGACTTTTTCCTCGTTGGTGGCGGGAGGTTCGGCGTTTGGATTTTCTTCCGCCGATAGCAAACGCACTCGCTGCATCCCATTCTCCGTCAGAACGAATCGCTCTGGCCGTTGGCCGCTACCTGAGAGAAGTCCCTGCTTCCGCGCGCGGCGATAGGCTTCGAGGACGGCACCCTCGGAAACATCCATACGCGCCGCCGTTTCGCCTCCGGAAGTGTGCGGATGCTCGCGCACATCGTTTAGGAATTCGAGTTTTGCTGGCATAGAGCTTCCCCCTCCAATCGCCGCGCAGGGTAACTTAGGTGGGCAAGCGATGAAAAGAGATCGAGACTAAAGATGGAGGATAGGAGAAAACAAAAAAGCGCCAAGGTCAGGAAATGAAAGGGTTTATAGAGAACATTAGGCTAAAATCATCGGGGGCGTGGCTAGGCTAATAAAGTTTCTATTCTGTGGACTTAACTTTGTTTCTACCAGTAATTCCGAACCTCCTGCAGGTTCTTCTGATCCAACCGTACATCTTGCCTTTCTCAGTGGGCACCGAGTATCCCAGATTTCTCAGTAGCGTTGCTGCCTTTTCGCCTCTCTGAGTTTGGAGAATGTGTTTTGCAGCAAGTTTGTCGGCGTCGCGCTGCGCAGAGAGCGGACGGCCCGGCCTCTCGCGCTTCGCCATCTTAGAGAGCGATTCCCGAAAGAAAAGCTGACAAAGAATGTCATCCTGCTCAGAAAACCGGGAACGAAAGTACTCTCTCTGGATTCGATCTACTTCTTCGAGTTGCTTCACAGTCGGACTCTCGGCATCAATGAGTTTTGGACGAATGCGAGCCAAGAACTGAGCAAACCATTCCGTGCGAAACTGCTGGAAGTTTTGTTTTTTGGTTTCTTCATTTCGCCATCGGAAAGTGCCACTCTCGCACGCGAGTTCAAAAACGGTCTCCGAAAGAGAAGCGTCGAGGAGTTTGTGAAAAGTTTTCTTCTCCTCCGCGTACAAAAAAGCTTCGTGACGCGACCGTATGTCTTGAATCCGGTCAGCGAGACCTTCCGAGCCGATCTCGAAACTCAGAGGGCAGGGAAGATGCACAGCATGCGCAAAAATGTCGTGAAAGGGTTCTTTACGGCATTTACAACGCAATGGGTTTCGGCGTTCCTTTGGACAGGGGTCAAGTCTAGTCCCACGCTGCAAAAAGCCTAGCCGGTCCCAAAAAAGTTTCTCGCAGCTTGCGCATTGCTCGGTAGTTCCTATCAGCCCGGCGCGGTCATCCCGGAGAAGAACAAAAAAATCATCCCTCGGTATCAATCGCCCGCGTCTGCCACGCCGTTCATCGGAAGGATGAAACTTCCACTGCGATTCCCACGCCACCCGCTCTAATTCCTCGCGGTCCTTGTCTTTCCAGCGGAAGAGATAATAGGAGAAATTCCAAAAGAGATCGAACGCCTGAGGGGTGGCACGCTTCTTGGCAAGGCGAGCGATGGTATCCAAACGGACCTCGAAGAACAAAGCCGGACAGAGGAGCTATTCTAGCATGACAACTGCCACCACTTCTTTCCTTTGCGGCGCGACTGCAAGTCCTCCACGTCGCGCCAAAATTCCTCGGACATCGCGGCATCGCAAAGCTCGAAAAAGAAATAGGCAAGAGCGACGAGCAGAAAGGAAAACAACACCGACAGTGCAAACTGGCCTCCCGGTCCTATCGGGACAGCATCAGGCAGAGGCGGAGGATCGGGAAACTGGAAAATCATCGGCGCGGTCCTCGCAATGGATTGCGGGACGCGCCTTGCCAAAATCGGCAGGTTGCTTTTACACTGCGCTCAGGCACGGTTGCTCCCTAGAAGGGCACTGTGCTTAGGGGCGCGTTGGTGTATCCGCACCAGCGCGTCCCGCTCCGATTAAATCACTCCGAGACAAGGTACGAGTCAATTAACCCGAAGTACCAGTAGTGGGCCATCTCTAACGACGCCGGCCGTGTCAAGGGTGTTTTGATTTTGTTTTTACCTGTTCGAGTCTTTGGTTTTTCCTCGTTGAGCACACCCGTGCGACTGCG
>Ga0185299_10000834_pt1 | contig 72521 bp, 66 predicted proteins | sample PaiPotPPA55metaG_FD_128002 | JGI IMG/M metagenome (GOLD analysis project Ga0185299, IMG submission 128002) | Iron sulfur acid spring bacterial and archeal communities from Banff, Canada, to study Microbial Dark Matter (Phase II) - Paint Pots PPA... ...
GACGCAAGCGATAGAAACAGCCCCAATCTCCATCGCCGGCATTTCGCCGGCCTTCTCTTTTGCCAATTGCATTGGAGGTCTGAGTGGATACCTACCACGATTATTTGCGCTTATGTGGTGTGCCACATAAGCGCAAATATGTGTAGATGTCAGTTATGTTGTCATGCGGCATAGAATGCCCTCGCTCGGCGGGTTCTGTTTGGCGGTTGGCCACATAAAAACAGGAGAGCGAGTAAACCGCTCTCCTATCATGGCTGCTGTTGAGCTAAAGGTTTTGTAGAAATGTCATCACAGTCTGGCCTTGTCGCCATTTTCGCTTCGGTGTGCCGTGATGGACTCCCAGTTCACAGGCAGCCAGAGCCTTCGCTTTCATCGAAAGATCGGTTTCCGCATAGACATTTGTGGTGTCGAGCGATACGTGGCCAAGCCACGCCCGAATCGTATTGATGTCAACTCCAGACCGAAGGAGATGGGTCGCTGTTGTATGACGAATCGTATGAGGGCTCACTCGTTTCTTCAGAAGTGAGGGAGCGTGTCCCGATGCTGACCGCACATAGCGTTCCACCAAAGCATGAACACCAAACCTGGTCAGCGGATCTCCGTAGCGATTTTGAAAGACAGTGTCCGTCTCAGACCGGTTACGGATGAGAAGTTCAAGCTCACTCATGGTGCTCTTCCAAAGCGGACAGAAGCGCACCTTTCGTCCTTTGCCCTTGAGTTTTACCGAGCCGGTACGCGTTGGATCCCACTGCAAGTCTTCCTTTACGACTGCCACTGCCTCGCTTGCTCGTGCGCCAGAGTTGTAGAGGAAGAGAAGGATCGCATAGTCACGCCGGCCCTGCTCTGTCTTTCGATCAGGGGCCGCCAGCAACGCGTCTATCTCATCTTTCTCCAGATAAGGAACTGTTCCTTTGTCATGTCGCTTGAACGGGACGAGACGAATCTGGGAACACCAGCTGATGTGTTCCGGACACCGCTCACCCACAAATCGAGCGAACGCATGAATTGTCGCCAATCGTTGATTTCTTGTTACGACCATTGACGCTCGATCGGATTCCAAATGTCTCAAAAACGAGAGTATCGACTCAGATGTGACATCCTCGACTCTGAGGCGATCGATTGCGATGCTGGAGTGTTTTGAAACAAACGGCAGAAGTAGCCGAAAGGCATCGCGGTAGCTTTGCTGCGTGTTTTTGGAGAGACCTCGTTCATGAGGCAGGTATTCAAGGAGGAAGCGGCGAACCCAGTATCCAACGGAAGATTGGTCAGGCATGATGGCCCTCCCCCAACGAATAGCTCTCAAAACGGGAGCTGGCTTCGCCAAGCAGTTCCGCTGTCATTCGCAAGTACGTGGCAGTTTCTTCTATGCTCACATGCCCGAGATAGGTGCTGAGGTGCGGCAGGAGGCGCTGCACATCCTTGCCTTCTCGATACCAGGATGTCAGACGGGTCACCGCGAACGTATGGCGGAAATCATGGAGCCGAGGCTGAAACCGGGCGTTGTCGAACCGAAGCACCCCAGCTTCCATGCGAAGCCACTGGAACTGATGGTCTGCATGGTCATGTCTGACTGTATTGCCTCGACGGGTACGAAAAAACGGCGTATCCGGATCGCACGACTCAGATGAAGGACGCCACGTCCAATACTGCTGAAGAATCTTTACAAGGTCATCTCCTATAGGTACAAGGCGAGACTTAAAGAATTTCGTGTCGCGGACCGTAACGAGTGCGGCACCCAGATCGACATCGTGGATCTTCAGCTTGACGGCTTCTCCCAGTCGCAGCCCGGTGCCGTAGAGAAAGATCAGGAAGACACGCATTGTGTAAGGTGCCAAGGGTGAGAGAGGTGAGTAATGATTGTCTGGAACGCCCAGCAGACTGCGCACGTTGTCCAGCGAGTAGATATATGGCACGAAGGCAGGCGGCCTCTCCGGCAATAGATCTGGAAGAACGCGATGTCGCATGTAGCCTCGCCCCATCGCGAATTGGAAGAATCGATTGAGCGTCTCATACTTCTTGAACCAGCCGCTTGTCACGATTTTGTTGCCGGGTATGGGCAGATGGGCGTCGAGGTGCTGCTTCGTAATCGCCGTCAGTTGCATATCCCCTGTAGTTCGCAAGAAGGCTAAGAGGCGATTGTTCTCCCCTTTGTAGGAAGCTCCGAGAGCGCGTTTATAAGCGACGAATTCCTCGATTGCAGCGGCCAGTCTCATAGCAGGCCTCCAAGCTGGAGATCTGCGACCTGCCGTAGCTGCGGGAGCCTTCGTCCGGTCCATTCAGTCGTGGCTGCAACGGTGGCGTTTGCGACGTAGGCCTTCAGTGGCTCGAGGTCGACATCTGCCACTTGGCGCAGACCTGTCGTGTCCACTTTGGCATAGATCTGAGTAGCGTGAGCTGAGCGATGCCCCAGGTGATCTCCGATTTCCTTGATCGAGAATCCTTCGGATAGAAGATGGGTAGCGCAAGCATGACGTAATGCATGAGGCCCAAACGCGGGGAGGTTCGTGCCCAGGGCACGAATCCGAAACGCTATGGACCCACTCAGTCCACGCACGCTAAATGGACGATGAGGGCTGAGCAACCTCAGAAATACCTGGCGATACGCTGTTTTGGGCCTAACGTCACGCAAGTACCGAAGGATCGCATTTCCTACCTCTGTGGTGAGAGGAAACACCTGGGGAGCCCTTCGTTTCAGGCGATATATACGAATTCGATCAAGTTGCCAGTCAATGTCATCGAGTGTGAGGGCCGCAACTTCTCCAGCACGCAAGCCATATACAGAAAGGAGAAGCATAATCGCGCGGTCACGGATGTGGCTATGCCGATCTCCCCTGACGCCGTCGACGAGTTGTTGCACGTCCTTCCAAGCCGGTCCTTGGGGAATTCCACTCAGCGAATAAAGGCGCGGTCGCTCAATCGTCTCGTGAATGCCGCGCACGCACCAACGCTGCGCGCTCGCATAAAAAAAGAAGGATCGAAGCGAGTTCGCGTACACGGCAATCGTGGCCCGCGACCAGCTCTTGCATCTGTGCTCTACAAAATATCGTGCGATCGTCTCCGGAAAAACATTCTCCAGTGCGCAGTCCGTCAAGGCGAGCCAGTTGAAGAATACCCGTAGCGCACCTTGGCGCGTGAGAACCGTACGACCTGTGTAGCCTCGATCGTCGCGCAGATAGCGCAGGAACTGGTCTATCTGCGGCTGATAGCGAGCAGAGGGCAGATCGTCATCCCATTTACCAAGAAAGCGAAGCCAGTTCATCGCGACTTGCATGAATGCGTTCCTGGCTATGCGGACTGTGTTTGCCGATGAGCGCGCTCTGCAATGCGTCTCGACCCATGTTTTCGATACTCGCTCAACTTGCGCGGAATTCACTGCGGAGAGCTGGCGTATATCGATCACTTCAGCAATCCACAGCATGTATTTGTTGTTTGTTTTGAGTTGCCGCGCACTGTAGCCCATACCTCGAAGGTGCAGAAGAAATGCGTTTCGTTCTTCGAGGAAAGGCGCTGCCTTGTAGCGCCGAACCCACTCAACTCTTCCGATCAACTTTTCGAATTCATACATCTGACTGACTCCTTTCGCGAACTGCGAGTGAGCCAAATGTATTGAGTTATGTGGTCAACCGCCAAACAGAACCCGCCGAGAGAGGGCACTCTATGCCGCATGACAACATAACCGACATCTACACATATTTGAGGACTTATAGTTCGGAGTTGGGTGCACGTATCGTCGAGATGTACCCTCCCCTGCAAGGCCCTAAAGATCCAATCGCACCCGCGCTCAAGACACTCTTGCGCAGACCGCTTCCGGCGCAGGCGATGACCATCACCGGCGCCGCCAAGTATCTCCAGACAGAAGACACCGTGAGGCTTGTCGGAGAGTGCGGCACCGGCAAGACGCTCATGTCGATCGGGATCGCCCATGCTCACGCAAGTGGCAAACCCTATTCGACGCTGGTGATGTGTCCTCCTCATCTTGTGCTCAAGTGGGCGCGTGAAGTCCTTGTGACCGTTCCACTCGCACGGACATTCGTGATGTATGACCTACGCAACGGGGGCGATGCTTCCAAGCCACACGGCATCGTGGAGGTTAGGCTTCGCAACGGTCACGCCGTGGCGAAAGGTCTGAAGACATCCGTTTCGGCCCTCCGGAAGATGGGGCGCGCGGGCTGGGAAGAGCTCTGCCCTGGCCCCGCCTACTTCATCGTCAGCAGGGAGACCGGCAAACTCAGTTACTTCTGGAAGCACGCCTACAACGAGGCGAAGTCGGGCACAGCCCGTAACTGCGTCACCAATCCTGATACCGGCGCGGTGGTTCCGAACCCTGATGGCGGGCACCTTATCAAGATCGACTTCGATGAAGTGAAGCAATCGGAGAACATCACGCGGTCCAGCAACGGCACCAGCAATTATTCCCCGCTCTGGGAGGCGGACCGCACCAAGATCCAGCGCATGGCGTCGCTTGAATACATCGGGCGCTACATGAAGCGGTTCTTCGACTACTCGTTTGCCGACGAGTTGCACCAGCTCGCCAACGACACCGCTCAGGGCAACAATCTCTCCGTCTTGCGCCGGTGTGCCAAGAAGCTGATCGCCAACACCGGCACGCTCATGGGTGGATATGCCAGCGATCTCTTCCACATCCTCTACCGGATGGAACCCTGGAAGATGGTCGAAGCCGGGTACGAAGCCGGAAGCCAGGGGCAGAGCGACTTCCAGGCCGCTTACGGCGTACTCGAGGCGATCGAGAAGATTCCCGACGCCGATAAGGCCTGCACCAAGGCGTCCAAAAGCACCTTCCGGCTGGCGAAGAAGCCGGGAGCGTCACCGTTCCTCTTTGGCAAGTTCCTGATGAGCTCGACCGTCTTCGTCTCGCTCGAAGACATCGCCGACTACCTTCCGCCTTATGAAGAGATCGTCTGTGAGGTTGCACTCGATCCTGCGCTACGCGAAGCCTACCTGGGAATTCAGGAGGACATTCAGCGGGCGCTCAAAGCGAATCGTGGCAATCGCAGCCTCATGAGCCTGATGCTGCATCGCCTCATGCTGTATCCGGATCATCCCTTTGGTATCGGAGAGATCTGGGGCAAGCGGTTCGACCCTCAGGCTAAACATTTGGTGCCGTTCCTGGTTTCCACTGCACCGGACCTTCCGGAAGAAGAGCTGTACTCGAAGGAGCGCAAGCTCATCGAGGATATTCGGGAAGAGCTGCGCCAGGGCAGGCGATGCCAGGTCTTCGCTACCTTCACCGGTGAGCATGATGTCCCCGAAAGGCTGGAGCGGGTGCTGCGGCAGGCAGGCTTTCGCGTGGCGGTCCTGCGCGCCTCTGTCCCTGCGCTCAAACGGGAGCAGTGGTACGAGAAGCAGATCTCGAGTGGAGTCGAGGTTGTCATCGGTCACCCCAAGTTGGTCGAAACAGGGCTCGACCTGCTTTGGTTTCCGACCATCTACTTCTATCAGACGGGCTATTCGCTTCACACCCTGCGACAGGCGTCGCGGCGATCCTGGCGTATTGGCCAGAGGTTCGACGTGCGCGTGAAGTTTCTGATCTACGACGAGACGACACAGCGAACCTGCCTTCGTCTCATGGGCAGGAAGATGCTCGTCGCACTTATGATGGAGGGCAAGTTCTCCGGAGAAGGTATCCATTCGCTGGACGCGGACGACGATCTGCTGGCACCGATGGCCCGGGAACTGGTGGAGCAGGGTGGTGTCGGCCAATCTGCCGATGCTGTCTGGGATGAGTTGCGGCGTGAGCGTGCAGCATATGCGGCGACTGCTGCTCCAGAGCTTCCACGGTTCGAGGACCGGGAAGAGGCCCCGATGTTCGCTGACATGTTCAGCGAAGTCTCAGCTATGCTTCCTGCACCTTCACCCGGCCCGGTCCTTGTCCCATCGAAGCCGAAACCCAAGAAGAAGGTGGAGTCCATCTGGCCCTCCGGCTATGTCGTCGGAGACCAGCTGCGACTCTTCGGATGAAGAGCCGCGCACCCCAACGCGCGGCTATTTGCTGGCAGTACGGATATACTTATAGCAACGTATATCCAGGAGGGCGTATGCAAGTGTCAAAATGGGGAAACAGTCTGGCCATCCGGCTTCCCGCAACCGTTGTCGAAGCCTTGGAGCTCAAAGACGGAGATCAGATCGAGATTCGAATTGCTGGAGAACGGGAGTTTGAAGTAAGTCGTGATCGCAGGAGAGAAGGCGCAATAGAACGCCTGCGACGACTGCGGCGCCCCTTGCCCGCTGGCTTCACCTTTGATCGGAACGCCGCGAATGAGCGATAAGGTCTTTTTCGACACGACCATTCTTATCTATGCCATCTCAGAAGGAGATGCTCGTACTTCGACAGCAGAACAGCTTCTCGCCTCCGGAGGGACTCTGAGTGTCCAGGTCCTCAACGAGTTTGCAGCTGTAGCGAAGAGAAAACTCAAGATGTCATGGACAGAGATCGCAGAAGCTCTCGACGCGGCTCGTGCGCTTTGTGAACCTCCCCTTCCTCTGACCGTCGATGTGCACGACACTGCTCTGCGCATTGCGGAGCGTTATGGCTATCACATTTACGACTCACTGATCCTCGCTGCAGCCCTCGATGCCGGCTGCGATGTCCTCTATTCGGAGGACATGCAGGATGGCCAGCAGATCGATTCGCTCACCATTCGCAATCCCTTTCTGGCGAACTAGGCACGTCGCCCAGCCTGGTGACGGTTGACGGGCAATGTTGAACTCCCAAAACGCAAGAGGGACACCTGCCCCGTGATACCGTGGTCTCGTCTCTCCCCCTTACTCCTGAGGCACGAATGCTCCCGTTCCGCATGAAAATGGTCGCCGCCTTCGCTGTTGCGCTCCTCACCGCCGCACTTGCTGTCAGCCAGGCTACCGCTCCCGCCAGCACCCCCAGGAACACACTCGCCGACTACGACCCGGGCCTGGTCAAAAAGATCCGCGCTTTCGGCCCGTTATTCTCCGACGCCATCCCCCGCACCAACACCGAAACCGCAGCGCCCCACGACTTTGTCGAAGACCTCCAGGTCCCCGATGGAACCAAGGTTCGTGTCCTCGTCAAAGCCCCCGCCCCGGCCAATCCGGCCAAAATCCTGAAGGTCGCGCCCATAGCCCCAGGCCAAACGCCCAACGACTACTTCGCCACCGCAATCACTCAGGCCATCTCGGGCGGCTACGCTCAGCTTGTCTTCCCCAAAGCCATCTACAACTTCGTATCGCCCGCACACGCTGGTGTATCGCACGTCATCATCAAGGGCGCGAAAGACCTCGTCATCGACGGCCAGGGCTCCACGCTCAACTTCGCCTCGCCTTTGTCTGGCGGCGTAAGCATCGCGAGCTCCCAGGGGCTCGCCTTCAAACGCTTCAACCTCGACTGGCCCAAGACCCTGATGGCCTCCATCGGCACCATCGTCTCCATCAACGACAAGGCCAACACCTTGCGCGTCCGCATCGCGCCCCAGTATCCCGTCGAGTCCACCACCCAGATCATCGCCCTCACGCCCTGGGACGCGAAGTCGGACCCCGCCAACCCACACTTCTCCCTGACCTCCTTCTACAAGGAGCAGTACACCAACAACACTGGTACCCATTTCGTCGGCAACCAGACCTTCGAAATCCCCTACTACAACCACTTCATCCAGGTGGGCGACGTCTTTCTCGTCCGCCACTTCGGCGCGGTCCCCTGGATGAGCGCCATCTCCGTCGGCGGCCATGACATCGATTTCGAGCAGGTCAATGTCTATGCCAGCCCTCTCATGGGCTTCTCGATCTCCGGTGGCAATGGTTACCGCCTGTCTCATTGCAGCGTCACCCGCCTCAACGCGGCACGGCTGATCTCGAGCGCCGCCGATGCCGTGCATATCGCCGACACTGTCGGCGACATCATCATCGAAGACAGCACCTTCGCCTACCAGGGGGACGACGGCCTCAACATCCACGGCGCCATCGGCGGCGCCGCCAAAGCAGGCCAGGACTACCTTCACTGGACGGTCGGTGGCGAGGGCTCCTGGGCTCCCTACGGCTGGGTCAAGGATGACCCCATCGGCTGGTTCGACAACGTGCTCGGCTTCCACGGCACAACGCCGTTTCAGTCCGTCTCCCATGCGCCTTCCGGCCTGCAGATCAACCTGAAAGACAAGGCGCCCCAAGGCACAACCAGGGTCTCGGACCTCGTGCACGTTGGCGCGCGCTTCGTCATCCGCAATAACAAATACCTCTACAACCGCGCCCGCGGCATCCTGCTGCAGTCGTCCTTCGGCCTGCTGGAAGACAACACCTTCATCGGCCAGACCCTGCACGGCCTCCTCGTCGGGGTGGCACCGGACAGCGAGGGCCCCGGCGTGCAGAACGTCATCGTTCGCGGCAACCACTTCTCCAACGTCGGCAGCATCCCGCAGATACAGCCTCTGCCGGATCCCGATGCCGCCTACGGGGCCATGATGATCTCCGTGCAGGGCGACGCAAACAACGTGACCTCGCAGGTTCCCGTACACGCCAATCTCGTCCTCGACGGCAACACGTTTACCAATCTCCGCGGGCCTGGTCTGTTCATCACTCGCGCCAACGCTGTCGTCGTGGTCAACAACCAGTTCACCAACACCAACCTCTCGCGCTTACCGTTTGTGGCCCTCGGCACCGCCAACCTGGGCGGCTCACTCGTTATAGACCACGCCCACAACATCTTCCTCTCAAACAACACCATGCAGGGTGCAACCACCGGCCCTATCTCAATCGACTCAAAATCAACCGATGGAATCAAACGCTGAGCGTGGACGGGTGGACGTCATTGCGCTCCAAGGCGGGAGACTGCTGTGTCTTCTGTTCTCACGGATCGGTAAGGTGTCCGCCTATACAATTGCAGGGTCGGTGTTGCAAATAGTTCAACCTCATCTGGGATTCCGGATAGCTTAGGATTGATCAAAATGAGTGATGCCGGCACCCAATCTGCCCTCACGCGATTTCGAGAAAACATCTCGGTTCTACGCGGCTCTTGGCTTCTCTGAGGGCTGGCGTGATGACGGCTGGATGATTCTGAAGCGCGGCGACCTGACTTTGGAGTTCTTTCCGCATCCCGACCTTGATCCATTGTCCAGTTGGTTCAGCTGCTGCTTGCGACTGGATGATCTCGACTCCTTCTATGCGATCTGTAGAGAAGCCGGACTGCTGGAGGGATGCAAGGGGCAACCGCGGCTGCATCCTCCCAAAGTTGAGGCATGGGGCGGGCGCATCGCAGCTTTAGTCGATCCGGACGGCACGCTGGTGCGCCTCATTCAGAATTAGCCCCTCGACAATGAGAAATGTTCTCCTTCGACATCGCTAAGGTGCACTGCACTTTTAGTGGAGTGGCCATGAGGAGTTGATCTCGACCGTTGGCAGCGACCCGCAAGCTGTCACGAGTGCGATCGCAGAAACTGCGCGAGATACAGGAGACGAGGACCGCCCGGTTCCACCGGCGCCCGCTCTTGTTGCGATTGAACCGGTTCAGATCTCCCTTTGCTGAGCCCAATTCCCTGCCCTCACATTCCAAGGAGCCAACGATGGGTTATTACGTGTTTTACAGCGGCGAGGTTAGCGTCAGTCCTCCATTGAGCGAAGAGGACGCAGCGGTTGTGCGAGCGTTCGTCAATCATGAGCGAACGGAAGTGACAGAATCCTTATTCGCCGCAATCAACGCTAGTGTTGAGCCGGACCTTCCCGGATACAGCGGTTTGCTCGACGTCTCAGAGGACAGGGCTTCGCTTGTCCCGGAGGAAGATGAGAGCAACCACGGATTACGGCTTTGGCTCAAGCTGCTAGCAGAACATTTCCTGACTCCGAAGGGATACGTTTTGAACGGCGAGGTGTTCTGGGACGGCAGGGATTCCGACGACGCTGGCTGCATTTTCGTGAAGGACAATCAAGTTGAGGCCGTCGACGACCTTATCTTCAATGCCGGTCCAAGCTGGGCTCCAAACCACTACGCCGATGACGCCCTCAAAGAAGCGATCCAGAACCTTCTGGAATCCGCCGACAACACCGGCTGCTCGCTCGATCTCACTGTGGTGGAGGCGAAGCATGTCGAGACCTTGCGCTTGCTCCTCCGAGAGCTCTAGGGGCTGACAGATGCCCACTCGACGTTAGAGCTCTCGGACATCATTCACTTCTGACAACACCACTCTTCGATATCCGTCTTCGCAACGCAGAGCCCGGCAAACAGCCGGGCTCTGCTTCTTTGCGCTTCCGCTCAGACCTTATCGCCACAGGAGAAACTCATGGCAAATCTGAGGTTCCGTCACCATAACAACTGCCCGCGTTGCCCTGTCATCGGTGCCGAGGACATCCCAGGCGAAGAGTACTACGACATACTCGCCCTCCGATTCAGCGTTCGCATCGCCCGCGAACTCGCAAGCAAGCACGACCTCATCCGCGTCGAGCCGATCGTCCTGGTTCGTTGGCTCGAACAAGCGAGAATTCTCGACAGTCACGTCGACCACGTACCGGCGAATTCAGGCCACGGAATCATGGTGACCCTGCCAGCCGGGTGCGGTATGCCGCTCATCGATGGAAACCATCGCGCCGCGCGCGCTTTGCGGGAGCGGCGGCCGTTCTTTGCGGCACTCCTCAATCAAGTGGAGACGCTTGAATTGTTGCGCCGAAGCATGGGACACACAGCAGCAACCCACTACTGGACCAGGCTCGCCTTCTCAGACCCACACCCCAACGACAACCAAGGAGATACAAAACGATGAGCAGCTTAACAACCCAAGTCCTACGCAGAGAGTTTCGCTATCAGGGAGCGACCCTGCCCGATCCTGGGCCGGCGATGAGCCCCGAGCAGGTGCGCGAACTCTTCACCCCTCAGTACCCCGAACTCGCCACCGCCGTGATGAGCGGACCGGAAGACTGCGGCAGCGTGCTGCGTTACACCTTCAGCCGAGCCATCGGATCGAAGGGATAAACAAGCCTCCGCCAGCACTCCCTAAAGACAAAAGAGAACTCACAGGGTAGCCGCATCGACCTCAAGTCGGTGCGGCCTTTTTTGTGGAAATTTCCAGTTTCGCGACGGAGGCGCACATGGACGTGTTGCAGTCGAGGCGACTTGCCCCCTTCCTTTCACCAAAGACTTGTTTCAGACCTCTCCGCAGACCCAGAAGGCACGAGGCATTGCGGCCCTTGCACGGCTGGGCGTTGTGGCCTCCATGCCTCCATTTCAGGTCTACCGCGCAAGCGAGGTGGATCCCAGCCAACTCGTCGGATACTTCTCGAGGCCGTGTCCGATGCGGCCGCGCCACGGCTTCGTCGACTCGCGCGAGATTCGCACGGTCGAGGAAGCAACAGGACTGATCCAGGAGACGCTCGATGCCGACGCTGACGCCGAGATCGTGACGATGCCATTGATCGAGGCGGCCTTCAGCGGCATATGGACTCCCGGCTCGCTTGTCATCGGCCAGGGACATGATGGCGCCACGGCAGGAACATCCGCCTGGACAGTGCCTGCACTCGGAACTCTCGTCAGCGAAGGCCTCGCAGCGGAGGCAGGTGTGATGGACAGCCCTTACCTCGAAATCCTCTGGCCTCTGGAGGAAGCTCCCATAAAGCTCGTTCAACTCCGGGATGGACCTCTGTTGCCTCAGCACATCGACTCCATCCCACGACCGGTGACAGTCAGCGAAGTGATCCTCGCGGAAGGGGATCTACTCGCATGGGAGACGAGGATGCAGCATGTCGACCGGAACGCGGTTGTCTACCATCCGAATGGTTCACTGGCCTCCCACTATGCCATTCATGCCGTCCTCAACGAGGTTCCCGTTCTGGTGAGCCGAGAGCCGAAAGTCGGTGAGCGCATCGAGGCCGCGAGTGAACCTGGGTCTCGAGCTCCGAAGATCGATGCCCTGCGGGCAGGCTTTTACCTTGCGACGAAGTTGAATGTCTCTTACGAGGCAGCAGCGCACGTGATGCTCGCAGGCTGTCACCATATTGCGGTCTGGACAGGCCGATGCGATGGCCTCCTCGGCCTTGCGCTTGGCTTCGCGTTCCGTCTCACGGTCACAGCCGCGTTTGGGGAGATGCGGCACTCGGCTGGACGCAGCGCCGCAGGTTGCCGCGACGACATCTACGACGAGTGCTGGAGCAGAACCTACTTACCATCCACTCGGGCTTCGTTCGAGGCGGCGCTCAATGCGTTCCACTGCGAGATGTGGAAACGTAACTTCGGCGGCAATCCGTGGTTCGTCTTCACGGAGTGGGCCGCCAAGGTTCACAACCATCTGGTCGAAGGCGATGCCGACGCCGCCCTCAAGGCGCTCAACCAGCTGATTCACTGCGCCCACAACACGGGATGGGCCTTCAACAAGTTCGTTGGAAGCAGTCTCCTCACGGACACCGCGAACAATCCTGTCTCCACGCTCGTCAAATGCGCGCCGACTCTTTACCGTGCGTCCCGTGTGCTCGAAGAGAGGGTGCACGGCTTCGCGAAGCGGTTCGAATACAAGCGAGCGGCGCTTGCGATTCCGCAGGGACCGGCCAACATGGAGTTCCTGGAAGACGACGAGCGGCGTTACTACCGGTCTCGGGAGAGACGCTACGAAACACGGAGGGGAGAAGGCGATGCGAGACGAATACGAGGTCGAATTGGACTGGTTGCAGGAAGACCTCGAGTCCCGGATATTCCGGTCTGATTCGTTTCCCGACGCGTCGCCCGAAGGTCCTTCAGGCTTGCGCCGGGGAGGCAGCAGCCTTGGGTCGTTTTTCAGACCTCTGTGTGATCACCCTCCACAATGTGTTCTCAAGAGCGAGGAAGGCGGCTGGAATGTCTGGGCAGGCCGGGGCTTGGACTGCGACCGCCGCTTCGGCAAGTTCCACCTCCTGCTGAATCTCACCGGCGATTCGGTTGTCCGAAAGCACACCATCCCTGTGCCGGGGCTATCCCATTGGGAGCAGCGTGCGGCGGTCCCGGAGATTCTGCTCGACTGGCCCGATATGGGGGTCGTCGCGCTCCCCTGGCAGTTCTGGAGTGATCTTGTGGCCCACCTCTCGCGAGTCAATGCGCAGATACTCGTCTTCTGCGTCGGAGGCCACGGCAGGACCGGCACCGCCATCGCCTGCATCATGGTCTCCTGCGGATGGGCGAGCGAGGACGCAATCGCCTGGGTCCGCGCCCACTACTGCCCACAAGCCATCGAGACCCGGCAGCAGGAGAACTATATCCGCATGATCGAAAGGAAGGACGCTGGCCATGCCACGGACAACACGCCGCAAGCTACTCCGCGACGGAGGGGAAATCAATGAAGCACCAAAATCTGAGGCAGGATCTGACTCAAGAGCAATTGCTGGCGCTGTTCGACGTCGCGCAGGCCGAACCCGAAACCAGACTTCTCCAGATGGTCGTCGAGCACTTCCAAGACCAGAACGCCATCCAGGCAGCAGAGAGCCTGACCAAGGCGCTTCGCGAGACGGGATGGAGGGAGCCACTGCTCCCTCTTCCCTCGGAGATCCTTCCACCGCTCGCCTGACATCGATCGCTCCTCGGCATGGGCTGGCGATCCCAATGCTGTCGGGCATAGAGACCACTTGCAGCTATCAGCCAAACAGCGCCCTGATCTATCAACTCTGCCGCGCGCTGGTCGAGCGAGGGCTCGCCGATGGAGCGCTCTGGAATGAGGCGGGGCGAGCGGCTATTCCCTTCGCCTCTCGTGCTGTCCAACGGATGCTCGACAAGGTCTGGGACAGCAGGCTCGACGAACTCGTCAAGTATTCCCTCGAGATCAAGGATGAGCTCGGCGAGGAAGAGCAGAAGCTTGGTGTTCGCGGCCGTCTCACTGCAATGGTTGATACCCAGATGTCCGGCTACCTCAAGATCGGCCCGGCGCTGGATCGCCTCGAACAGGAGTGTTCCGGCCTCGGCACCGCGTTCTATCGGCTGTTCCAGAGCTCACTGGCACGCTGGGTAAGGGTGTATGACCACACCGCCGCAGGTTATTACGAGGAAAACCTGCGCGAGATGATGGAGCAAGACGATGCGGAGAACGAGGGGGCATATGAGTTCCCGCAGATAGAGAACGCGATCCCCGCGTACCTCCGCGAGAAAGGCCACGACAAGACTCATGTCGAACGGGCTCTCCTTAGGCGCTTTCGCTCGGGTGCCTGCGGAGACTGGATTGAGCGTCTTCTGCGCGTTCACCGGATCTCGCGGCTGCGGGTGCGGCATGAACGTGTCGGCGACTACTACGACGATCCTCCGCTGCCTTCGTTGCTCGTCGTTTTTCAACAGCATGATGCCATCGAAGCATGCTTCGATGCCGAGGCCCAGTACTTCTACGAAGTCTCACATGAACCCATCTTCGCCGTCCCGTTCATGGTCGAAGACCCTGCGGATTGTCATGCGGCCATTCGCAGCATTGCCGCGTTCTTCAGACTCAATACAGAACTCTTCGAGCTAGTCGAAGTGCTGAACAAATTATGTTGAGTCAAAAATAATGTTGCGGAGAGGGCTCATCACCGCTGAATAAGCGGTTTTGAGCCCTTCGTGCGCAACATAACTATTACAAGGAGAATGGGACGAGAACGTCAGAATTCGTAATCGAGCGAGAACTGTATTCTGCGAGCGGTGGACGCGGCGATTGGATTTGAAAAGCCAGGTGCTCCCTGAATTCCTGATCCAAACGACGTGTTTAGCAGCGACACATTGCGATGGTTGAGAAGATTGAAGGACTCGGCAACGATGTCCAAATGGCCCGAACCGAGCGGAACCATCTTCAAAACTCGCAGATCCACATCGACGTTCACCGGCGTTGACAACGAGTTTCTGGCGTATCCAAAAGGCCGGGATGCGAATGGAATGATATGCTCCCGATTGCTATCTAGTCCTGTAAGCGGATTCGCACGGAAGCCGCTGGCGATGCTGACAATCGGCGCGAACTCCAGCCCGGTGAACGCCTTCATGATTGGGCCTGGATTCGCGTTCTTCACCGCATCCGCCGGGTCCCCAAGATCGGGACCGATGAGCCACAACCCGCTCAAGGTGAAGCGGTGGCGCTGGTCCTGAAGGGAACGTGCGCGCTCATCACCTATCGTGTATGGATTCTGGGGTTGTTCCGTGTCGTAGGAAGCGTCGTCAAGGGTCTTCGAGAAGGTATAGCCCGCTAGAATCTGGAGGTCGTCCTGAAACTGGCGGTTGAGCGTGACCGTCGCGCCGTTGTAGGAAGAACCACCAGAGCTTGCGAATTGATTGATGGCATCATAGGAGGAATTGAGACGAGCTGTGGCAAACACAGCCCGTCCAAGCTGCTGTGGTGTTGGAGACGAGATACCGGCAGCGGCAGCGTTTGCGGGAGTCAGGAGCACGGGTGCCGCAAGATTGACGTTGCTGGTGCGGCCTAGTTTGACGCCGTGGACATATTGATATTCCCCGGTCAGAGTTGTTTGGAATGGCAAGGCCTGCTCCACACTGAAAGACGCCACCTCGCTATAAGGATTTCGCGACCCCGACTGAGCCTGCCAGATGCTTGGGGCCACGCCCGGCAGTGGCGCAGAGGGAATTTGGCCGCTCTGGTAGACGGCAGCCGCCGCGGTGTCTTCCACGATTTGGCTGAACCCGTGAGGACCGTCCAACTCCAGGAGACGATTGACGGTTGCGAGTTGGTAGCGGTCGTAGAAGATCCCGAACCCGGTGCGCACCACCATTGACTTCCATGGCGTCCATGCGAGCCCGAGGCGCGGACTAAAGTTCAGCGCATCTTGTGGCAACGTGGAAGGCAGGCGGTTGTATTCGTATCGCACTCCGTAGTCGAGCGTCAGCGAGGGCGATTGTGTCCAGTGATCCTGGGCAAATCCCGCGAATCGCACCTCGCTTAGATTCGTGTCGAAGTTGCCAAAACTCTGAGAAAAGAAATCCGCGTTACCTGCCTGGAGTGCGGCGACGCTGGCGAAGGAAAAGAAACCCTGCGAGCCGTCCGTTACCTGAGTTCGCAAACCAACACGGTCGGCACGTCCGCCGAACTGAAACAGATGTTGCCGCCGTTGGAGAGAGATGAAATCTGCAATTTCGAGATGTGTTTCAAAGCGCCGATCATTACCCGAGTATGGCGTTCCGAAGAGGGCGACGCCGGGTATGAGAATTCCTGGCCCCGATGCCTGATTGGTTCTTTCCACCGCCCGCCGTTGTGCTAACTCAAAGTTCAGTTTGTTCAGTAAAGTTTCGGTCAATGTCGAGGTAAAAGTTCCATTGAGGCTGTTGTCCGCAATGAACGACGAGCCTCTGGCAGTCCGGTCCGTCAGTTCGTCGGTGTGAAAGGCATCGCTCACGTTGCGGCTATTGGTAAAGGCGTACCGCAGCATGACCGCCTGGCGTGTCGTCAGGGTCCGATCCACGCGCCCCGAAAGCTCGGTCTCCTGGTCCGTAGTCGGAAAGAAGCCGCTTTGCAGGGTGAGGTTGGAGAGCGGTCCGGATCGTTTCAGCGCCGTGTTGATGGAACTGAGCGTCGCAGGTTTGAGGTCGTTGGTATCTTCTCCACGAGCAAGCTCCTGTTCGGCGGCGACGTAGTAGAACATCTTGTCACGCTGAATCGGCCCGCCGAGTGCCACGCCAACTCGTACCCGACTCTCATCCGGCTTATAAGGATTGAGGCCAAGCGGCGGAGTTCCATTCAAGGCCCCGTTCTGGACGAAGGTAAACGCATCTCCGTGGATGCGGTTCACGCCTGAGCGCGTTTGTACATCAATGGACCCGCCCGCGCCGCCCCCTGACTCCGCCGCGAACCCGTGATTGACAATCTGAAAGTCGCTGATCGCCTCCGGCGAAAGTTGCGTGCGGCTCCCGCCGCTATATTCATCGTTGTCGTTCACCTCATCGAGGTAGACCGCGTTGCTTCCTGGCCGGAGACCTCCGAAGCTGAAGCTGCCGGCGCTCTGGCTGAGGCCCTGTTGCTGCAGCGCTGGATTGGCGGCAGCGACCTGTGGCGAGAGCAGGACGAAACTCAGATAGTTGCGGCTCGGAATGGGAAGCTCCTCTACCCGATCCCGGTCGATGTTCACAACCGAGGATGTTTGCGAGGTGTCGAAGGTGACCGGCGCTGCGCTGACGTTAACCGTCTGCTGGGCACTAGCGATTGTGAGTTGGATCGAAAGATGGGTCGTGCGGCCCACGGCGACTATCACCGATGACTCTTCATGCGGGGTAAATCCAGCCGATGTTGCTTTCAGGGTATAGCTGCCACTCGGCAGCTCTTTAACCAGGAACGATCCATCGGCGGCGGTGGAAACCGTATGTATCGGGCTGTCGATTCCGGATAGTGTCACGACCGCGTCGGAGACGGGATTGCCGTCTGGAGCAATCACCGTTCCGCTGATAACTCCAGGGCTGCTCGACTGCGCAATGCAAACTATGGAAAACATTGTCCAGACCACGGACAACAGAAAACTGCACAGGATCTTTGAAACTGACATCTTGATATCTCCGGAAAAGTGGCGACCGCCTGCGTTTTGACACGCAGACATGAGCGACGCAGACGCACCAAGGGGCACGTCTCGGTAGGCGCACTTAGCCAGAGATCAGATTCGGAGAGGAAGCAGACGGGGAGGAATGAAAATGCTGATAACCAGCTCTGGCCCAAACGATATTTTCTCGTCAGGTGGATATTGAACCACCGGCCCCAAAACGAGCTTGTTGCGTAATGATCGTGCCGCAATGAGCATGCACACGACCAGGACGAGACAGAGGGCGAAGACGAGTGCGAAAACACTAAACTCCGTGTCGTTCGAGAGGCCCGGGGCGTCCCAACGGTCAAATAGCTCAGCCAGAGGCGCAAGAAACATCACCAGCAGGAAAAGCAATGTCCCGAACTGGAGAAGACGCCTCATAGAGCGATGATAGTCGAAGACCCTGCGGATTGTGACGCGGCCATTCGCAGCATGGCCGCATTCTTCAGACTCAATACGGAACTCTTCGAGTTGATCGAAGTGCTGAACAAGTTATGGGAGGAAAGCCATGCAGGTGGACATCAGCATCGAGAAGAGCCACCACTTCAAGCTCACCCAGGCACTGCTGGTGTACCGCTCGAACCAGCGGGCATTCGTCACTAAGCATGAGGTGCGCTATCGAGCCGGGGAGGCGCCGATTCTCTGTGAAGCAGCGCCATTGCGAACCGCGTTTCTCCATTCGCTGGTGCGCGATCTCCAAGGGAGCATCGTTCCCGAGGTCTTCCCGGACAACATCCTCGCCCGTACCGAACAGATGATCTGCTGGTGGACACCGGCGCAGCGGCGCCAGATGTTCTTCGGCGGCACCCAGAAGGACATGAGCGAGGTCAATGGCGCCATCTTTCCCCATCCGCCGCTGGTATGGATCGCGATCAATCGGCAGCTCTATCTCCGGGCGCTTCAGGAGAATGCCCGCCCAGCAGCCTCAACCGAGATGTGCTTCGCGCCTTACTGGAACATCGATGAAGAGGGGTCAGTCTGCCTCGGGAGCATGGACGCTCCGAAGGTCACAACCATCCGATCCATTCAGCAATGGGAGAAGAGCTTCTACGAGAGCGAGTTTACGCATGGCAACGTCGGCCGTGTGACAAGGCACAAGGGCGGCTTCGAAGGTCTATGGAAGGCCTTACCGGCCAAGGCGGAGTTTCCGATGGACACACTTGTCCGACTTCCAGAGACGCTTGAGAAGTTCCTGAAACAGTCAGCGAGGATCTATGACTGAACATCTGTTGCCTGAGTCCCTTCGTGAGCGACGACCTATCCGAATTCTGGTGATCGGTGCCGGGGGCAGCGGCAGCCAGATATTTCTGGGCTTGCCCTACCTCAACCAGGCGCTGCGAGCATGGGGCCATCGAGATGGCCTTGAAGTCACCCTGATCGACGGGGACAACGTCTCCGAGACCAACTGTGTCCGGCAGCCCTTTTCGGTATCCGACATCGGCCTGAACAAGGCCTTTGTTTTGGTCAATCGAGTCAATCTCTTCTGGGGACTGGAGTGGAAGTCAGTACCGCACGCCTTCTCCAGGACGGGGAACAATTTCAACAACTATGCGTGCGACATCGTCTTCGGATGCGTCGACACGCGCGCAGCACGGCGTGAGATCCACAAGGCAGTGACCGGTCCTTACTGCCGGGTGGGCTACTGGCTCGACCTGGGAAACAATGCGGCCAGTGGGCAATATCTCCTCGGACAGCCATCGAATGGGCCGGAACCGGAGGAGCGCAACGCGACTCCGCACCATCAGCGAACTTTACCCCGAGATCATCGACGCGGAGGCAGGAGAAGACCCACTGCCGAGCTGCTCCGCCCTCGAAGCTCTGGAACGGCAGGAACCCTACATCAATCAAGTGCTCGCGGCGGGTTCGCTCGCGATGTTGGCAAGGCTGCTCCACTATGGACGTCTGACCCATCACGGAGCATTCTTCAATGCGGCCACAGCACAGATGTCAGCAGTTCCGGTTGATCCAATCCTCTGGAGAAAGACGCGACGTCGTTCCCTGGCATCTCGACCGAAAGCGTCGTAAACCGCAGGCTTCAACGCACCGCAACGAATTCGGTCTATTGTGATGGTGAGGGAGCGCCCATGCCAACCACACTCGATCCCGCGTTAGCTCTCGAAGCGAAGGTGTTCACCGCCCTCGCATTCCGAAACGGACCTATCGAAGACCTGCACGCGGGCCAGATCTGCCCGACGTGCAGCGGCAAACCCGAATACTCCCACATTACCGACCCGGAGATGAAGGCGATGATGATGGCGGCAGTTAGCGCGATGTATCGCCTCTTGTGGCAAAGAGAGAACGATCCCGCAGCCTATCTGCGTTCGCTCGAATTGGGACAGCGGTATGTCCACAAATGGGCCGATCCCGATCCCGGCCCTATCGTTGTCCGATAAGCCGGCCGACGTCTGTAGCACTTAAACCAAGGAGAACCTCATGTTCAAAGAACTTGTGCCGTTACTGCGCAATCGTGTGGTGTTGCTGACCCTCACTCTCGTCGAAGACGACAAGATCCGTGTCAGCGTGGTCCCGAAGAAGATCAAAGAGGACGAGAACGACGCCCTTACGACTCCGGTCTCCTTCACAGGGACCGCAGAGGAGTTGGAGGCAGAACTCGGACCGACGTTAGTCAACTATACCGGGTCTTACCTGCAATTGAAGAGCACGCTCGAAAATGCCCAGGCGGAGATGGACGCCGCTGCCAAAGCGGCGAAAGTAAAAGCCCAACAGTCCTCGAAGACCCCGGCCAAGAAAGAGGTGAGTTCCTCGAACACCGCTGCCGGACCGACACCGGCGGCTCCGGCGAAGCCAGCGGAGCCGAAGACGGCAAGCCTCTTCGACATGCCGCCGATCGAACAGCCAGCCGCCGTACCGCCTCCCCCAGCTCCGATCGAGCGAGAGGATGGAGACGAGGACGATATCCTCGCTGAAATCAATGAGGGAGATACTCAGGAAGATGTGACCGAGGATCTCGACGCAGCAGCTTGAGATTCACGCCGAATGCGATCGCAGAAGTCGGAACCCGCAATGGAGGTGAGAGGGGCCTCTCACCTCCATTACGCTACTTCGCGGCTTCGGCTTTGGTGGCGGCTCGCGCCTTCGCTGCGTCAGACATCTTCTTCCTGGTCGCAGCAGAGATCACCCTCTTCTTCGCAGGGGCTGCTGCCTTGACCGCTGCAGACTTCTTAGCAACAGTCGACTTCTTCGCTGGCGTCTTGGCTGGTGGAGTGGCAGAACGAACGTACCTTCGCTTCTTGGGTGCAACTGGCTGACTTACGGCCGGCTGGCTTGTTCCCGCCGGCGCCCCCTGCAGAAGTGAATCACGGATCTTCGTCAGACGCTCAATCTCTTTGTTCAGTTCAGTTACTGCTCCAGTTATGCTCATCCATCCTCCGATAGACCAAGCCTACCATCTGTTGCGTAACGGCTGAATGAAACATTCGCGGGCGGTTGGCTGTATCCGCACATGAAGGCAAACGCAAAATCACTCGAAAGGAACAACCTCGCCATGGCTACTCCTACCGTTGCAGCTGCGCCGGCCGTTGCATCAAACTCGAATGGTGCGCTCATGGAGTTCGCTGTCGATCGCAATCAGCTCTTGACCGAAGTCGCCGCCACCGCTCGCGTCTCGGATGGAAAGAGCACGCAGCCACTTCTATCGCACCTGCTCTTTCGTACAACCGGCCACGGCATGCTTTCGATCACCGGGAGCGACCTCAAGCGGACCGTCACCACCGAATGTCCTGCAGCGGTGACCACGCCCGGAGAGGCGACGGTTCCTGCGCAGAAGCTGCTCAACTATCTGAAGCTCCTGCCCGGCGGCAAAGTGAACATGAAAGTGCTCGCCAATTACCAGATGCAGATAACCTCCGGACACTCACGCACGAAGATGCCGGGTCTCGCCCCCAAGTCGTTCCCTCCGGCTCCTTCCACTGCCGCGACACCGCTCCGCCTCAGTTCGCGTGGTCTCAAGACACTCATCCGGCAAAGCCTGTTCGCCGTTGCGAGCTCAGAGGATCGCTACCTCTTCAACGCAGCATTGCTCCTGCTCCGACAGGACCGCATGGGAATGGTGGCGACCGATGGGCGACGGCTCTCGCTCGTCGAGGTCCAGGAGGATAGCCTCGCCATCGAAGGCTTCAGGAAGGTTTTGCTCCCACGGGAGTGCATGAGCGACCTGATGTCGCTGTTCAATTCGAGCAAGGACGAGTTCATCGACTTCAGCGAGGACGAAACGAACGTCTTCTTTCAGATCGGTCCTCGCACCTTGAGCGTCCGGAAGCTGGTCGGACAGTTTCCAAACTATGAAGCGATCCTTCCCCGCGATGCGATGAACTCGGTGATCCTTCGTTCCGCCGATCTGCTGGCCTCGATGCAGAGGGTGCTTGAGTTCGCCGATGAGCGTTCGAGCGCGGTCAAGCTGCATCTTGCGAAGAACACGTTGACGGTCAGCGCCTCCGCAGCCGATAGAGGAGAATCGCACGAAGTGCTTCCTTTGAGCTACACGGCGGCTGACGTGACGATTGGATTCAACGGCCACTTCATCGTCGAGTTCCTCAAGGCGATTGGAGCCGAAGGAGAGATACGGCTCTCACTCAAAGATGGATCGTCCGCGGCGGTCTTCACGCCGGAAGCAATGAACCCGGAGTTCCAGCAGAAGTATGTTGTGATGCCGATGAGGATCTGACAGCCGCTGAGCCTGGTTGTTCGCTGGCAAACAACTAGGCTCGCTCAACCGCATTCTCACTTCGACTCTTTTTTGGACTTCTTTGGGGCCGCTCCTTTCACATTTCTGGGGTTCGAGGCGGTGGCTTCGGTCCCGGCCATCTTTTGTATCCCTTGATGCAGATCGAGTACAAGGAAATGCATGGTTCGAGGACCTGCGACCGTTTCATAGAGAGCGCTGAATCCTTTTGGGCCGGTATGGAATGTGATCTCCTCGTGCCTGACAAAGGTGACGCCATCCAATCCGAAGTCCGTCGACATCCTTCTGAGGTGTGCAATCACTCCGCTCTCATCGCCACTCATCTCGTAGGTTATGTGGAAATAGACCGAACATGTTCCATACGCGATGAGCTTTTCGAGATGGCTCTTCAGCTCTCCTAAAGTGAACTGATTCGTGGTGGGCAATCTTGTCATGACAGATTCGATCAGGGAGAGAAGTCCGGTGTCCTTCTTGATACTCAGGTCTCTCTCGCCCGGGTTTCCCGCTCCGGTGTACCCGCCTCTTTCCTGGTCACGGACAGACCAATTGACGTGCCGGAGCCGCGCACCCAAGATTTCCTTCAGCATCGCCGAAATATCGTCTTCTTTCGAAGCCATGTTCAAGCCCCGCATCATCGGCACCAGTTCGACGACAGCGGCAGCTGCCTCACGCACCTGCCGCAACAAGTAATCTCCGAGTGTGCTGCCCCCCGCTCCAAGTGCCCGTGCCTGATCTTCAGCATCGAGGAGCGCCAGATCAGCGATAGCTCTCTTAATCAAGGCGACGGTATCTTGATCTGACGAGACGTTAACCGACCCGGCGTAGGGCTTTGAGCTCTCGATTTGCTTGAGTGCCGCATCTAAAAGCGGGGTCTTGCCCAGTTGCTGTTCGGCTGCCTGTAGAACCCCTCGAGCCAGGGGTAACTGCCCTATTCTAGCGAGGGCGACGGCCCGATACGCGAAGGCTGCATCGTGCGGACGCTCAGTCGGAACCTCATCCAGTGCATCGAGTGCCTTGGCCGGTTGTTTCGTTCCAAGGAGCAGCAGAACGTTATTGAGACGGATAGCCGTCTCGTCCCCCGGCGCAAGCTCCCGGAGGCTTGAGAGCGCCTCCTGTCCCTCAGCAATCACGTGAACGGCATCGGGAAACTTGTCTTCTTTGAGAAGCCCAAAGAGATTCTGCTCCGTGAGCCTTGCTACCCTCGCCGCGTGCAGGTTCACCGCATACATGGATACATGGGGATGTTTCTTCTGCAGTCTTCTAAACCTCTCCTCCGCATCCCCGCGATCGCCCTCCGTGTCCCTTAGCGACGCCAGCGCACGGAAAAACTCAATCGTGTCTTGCGCTAGTTCCTTCTCGTGCTTCGGAACGTCATTTGGAACAATGAATTCCCGAATCTTTTCCCATTCCCCACGTAGAAGGTGCAAACGCAGTTGCTGCCGAAGGCGATGAACGACTCTACCCGGGACCTTCCAGGAATTCTCCGCTTTCAGTTCGGCGTCTAGGAAGGCTGCCGCAACATCGGAAAACTGCGCATCCAGCAGTTGATCAATTCTCGTCTGCGACGCCGTCAGCATATAGAGACCGCTCGCTTTTTTAGGCGTGAGTTGCATGACTCTCTGCTGAAGTCTGGCACGCAGTTCAACAGGCGTGAAGAAGAGCAATCGAGCAAGGGCCATCGGCTCTTCGATCTCCACGATGGCGTCGAGCAGCTTGTCCCTCTGGGGACCCGCGAGCCTAGTCAGAGCATCTCCAAGGTCGGCGCTAATGGGACGATCACGTTGCTTCGCAGGAAAATCCGTTTCGTAGTGAGCGGAAAATGAATCGACCTGATTCTTTTCGGAACGGTCGAGCGCTCCTGTCTCGACGGTGGCCACCAGAGCGTTCACCAGAGCGTCGGGAACCTGATCCAATTGGGCCACGATCGCGCGGCAAAGCACACGGGTGTGCACCCTCAATGTCTTGGCAACGGCATCAGCGATCATATAAGGATTCGCATCTGGCGCAGACCTTGCACTAAGCCGCTCTGATACGTTCAGCGGATCCAGAAACCGGCTCTGGAGTTCACGACCGCCCCGAGTCGCCAGTTGGTAGAGGACTCCTGCCTGGGTAGCGTTAATTTGGTGCGCTGAAAGTACAAAATCATCGCGTGTCATTGACTCGATGTACGAACTGACGAGAGGAGCAGGATCGACCACCGCCACAAGATGGCTTGCCTCGACCAGCGCTAAAGCAGCGTCGAATGATCCGGTCCCGGGACCCTCTTTGCTCACCGAAGCGAAGAGCACCTTAAGAATTTCCAGGATATTCCCCGTCTTTGCGCGCGTGAGTTCTTCCAGGAGGAGTTCTCGCATGGCGTTGCTGCTTTCCACGGATGTATCGCCTGTGGCTCGTTCGTATCTGAATACGGCTGCCAACAATTCAGCAGCTTCAGCAGGAGGTGCGCCTTTTTCATCAATCAAATACCGGAGTATTGATACCGCGTCGGCGAAGGCCGCCGACTTATTGCGATCATCATCCTGACGAAGGGCATTATTCTCCCAAGCGTCCCGTCGGAGCTGCCATTGCCAAATGACGAGACACGCCCATGCAGAAGTCGCGGGCCGCAATAATAGATCTGCAAGAAGAAGCGGGCTGTTATGGAGAGACAGGCTGAAAATGAACATGAGTTCGGGCCGTTCTTCAATGATGGTCATCACGTTGTCGAACAACGGGTGGGGAGCGGGAGAAAGGTCCGCCCGCTCCACGTCCGCGAAGAGATCGCTGATCAGCACTGCCAACGGCTCCAATGTCCAGATAACCGAATGAAAACCCCTTTCGTGACGAGTGGAGGTGAGCCACAGATACCGCCCGCAGATCGTTTCTGGAACCGGAAGAAAGTAGCTTTTCGCTACGGAGGTTTCGACGTTTGAAATATTGGCCATCTGTCGAGCAAGCTGGTCGATGATTCCGTTCCAACCGACCAGGGGTTCAGATTGAAGGTACTCAAGAGCAACAGAGCGGAAAGCCTCAATCGTCTTCTTGTCCCACACCTCCGTTGGGACTACTGAAGGCTTACCTATTTCCTGCCGAAGATCGAGCCAGTGTTCCAGGGCTCCCAGAGCGTCAGGAAAGCACGAACGTAGTTCTTCCCATAGCCGAGCAACCACCCAGCCAGGTCGCGGATTCAAACAGGCTTGTATCAAGCAAAATCGCTCCTGGGCTTTATAACCCGCAAAATGGGCGATGATGATGCGCTCGCGCGATAAATCGGAGTCCTCTGGCTTCTTGCAATAGCAGGCAAGCCCTTCGCCAAGAGTGTCCATCGCAAAGCCGTCGGGACGCAGCTTGAGACCTTGAGCCGCAGCGATGGCGATGTGCCACGCCTCATGGTGGGCCGTACACCGGAATCTCAAATCCTGCACCGACATCTGGTCATTCTGCGGTTCGCTCACGCTTCAATCATAGATCTTTGGCCCAGATCACCTTCGCACTCGCGAAAAGCACACTCCCTCATGCCTCTCCGCCCGACAGAACGCCTGCGGAGCAAGGAGCCAGGCGGAACCACGTCATCAATCGCGAGGATAGCAATGCTATGAAAACGAAACGAATCTCCCAAGGCCGGATCACAGAGATGGCGATCGAAATCCTCGAGGCGACCCGTGATGAAGATAAGCTATCGCCGTCAGACCTGGCGCTTGTCGAACTGTCCGTCAATGGCATGCTGGATTCGGATGGAATCGCTCGCTTCCAGCAGCTTCACCAACATGCAACCAAGCCGGAAGGTTACACGGCCCCGAATTTGCCCGGCATCGAACCGCTAAACACTGGCGCACAGAACGGGGAGGAAATTCAGGCGAGCAAGAGTCATATTATGAATCACTTGCTCTTATTTCCGCATGTATAGCATTATCCCACTTCTGCCAGGTTTACCATGTTGAGTCCTTTCGGCTCCGTCACTCTCCGTCGACCTCCTCGCCATCCTCGAACTCACTGTCAAAATCCGGAGATCTCCGGACCACGGGCGTTCTCACGCTTGCAATCTCTGCATACAGTTTGTAGGCGAGGGTCCCCGGTTGAGAATTCGTCAACAGAGACTCCACGGTCGTCTTCATCACCTCCGAGGGTGCATGGACCAAGGTAATAGAACCGCCTGGGGGCACAGCCTGGAACCCTCCTGCCGAGAAACTGTTACTAATCAGACGTCCCATCGCAGCCCGTTCGAGATCCTCGCTATAGCCAGCGCACTCAGTAAGAACATGCACTGCGAATGCCGGATGAGAGACTGCCAAGCCGACCGACGCCTCACTGAGTAACCGCACCAGCATGGCAGCGTCATCAGGGTTCGAGGTATGGAGAAGCTCATCCAAAACAGTGAACGTCGCCACATCTGTTGTGCCCATGTGCCAAAAGATCGAAGCAAGCTCATGCTCATAGCGGGGGTAACGCTTCATGAGATCGACCAGGCCTCGAAATGCGTTTTCGTACTCTGCATGGCTGCGGATTGCGCTGAAGGTCGACCACGAGAAAGAAGATGGAATAGCGTCGTAGTCTGTGTCCTGGCCGCCTTCCTCTAACGCACGGCCATGAACGATCCGCGCCTCGAAGAACGACACGATTCCCATTGGGGAGATGCCGCAGACATTCGCAAGGAACCCACCAAACGAATCTCGATCCAGTTCTTCTACAGCAACCAGGTTTGCGAGCATTCTTTCGAGCCCGGCTCCGTCCAGTAACCCGGGCGGTATCCCGTATGGGCCGAAGATGTCGCAGTATTCTTTTGCGAGGTTGTGGCGGTTACCGATCTCTACTTCAGTGATGAGAGCGAGCGCAGGCGCGCGGAACGCTTCCACCTTCGTGAGCCGTCGCAGGCCGAAGAAGACGGGATGGATTATGTAAGATTCCTTCCGCCTCGCCAAGACGCTAAGGATCTTAAGATCTGCCGGGACTGGAACATCGAGCGGTGGCCCATAAGCGACACTAGAGGCCACGGATCCGGCAGTTCGCAGATTCAGCGACTCAGCAAATAGGCAGCCGTACCGAGCGAACTGCACGAGATCCCGATCGCGCCAAACCCTTACGGCAATACCGGCGATGGATGCAAGAATCGAGTTAGGATTCTGCCGAGCGTACTCCGAGAAACCCTCAAGGAATCTTCTGTTGCGGCACATCTGCGACAGCACCGGATCGACCGACTCAGGATTAATCCCAGCATCCACGGCCTGCTGTAGGAGCTGTTCGATAACCTTAACCTGATCTTCGACGTTGGAAAATCTTGCGATAAGTGACGCGATGGCGGAGTCCTGCTGGCCGCGCCGACCCTGCGCAGGAATGTTGTAGCCGTCAGCCTCGGTGTTGTCTTCAAATTCGTTGGTGCAAAGGACATCGAACAGCTCGAAAAACTCGGGCCGAGAGAGATTATGCTGCAGTGCTGCGGCTCCATCCCGCACGATTGCGGATTGCCCAGCACGCTTGCCGATCCACCGCAGCATGCGGTGGATCTTCCATACCAGTTGCAGTGAAACATCTTCCGCCTCGACCCGTTTGCGGAGCGTATCCAGAACGCCTAAGCGCTCCTGGTCCTGCCAGGCCTGCTCCTCCGCTGTGACGCCTGCACGGAACTTGGGGTGGAATTCTCCGAGTACGGAGCTGAGCGATGCTGCTGCTCGGGCGGCGATCCGCGGGTCGCCGGCGTACAGGGCATGGTTAACGACTCGTAGTGCACGCTCCCGTAATGCTTGAATCATGTCGTACGGTACAGGTCGGGCGGATACAGAAATCGAGCCTCCCTCCCACTCCGTGACATCAATCTCGCGATCCAGAAGCTTATCCATCAGGTCGAGTGGAGTGAAATCGCCTGCATAGGAAGTACTGTCTTCCGCCAGGTGCTCGACGAACTCGAGGACCCGCTCGTTGTAGATAGGATGTTTGTAGATCTCATATCCGATCGCAGACTTTAGCGTCCGCTGAGCTGGTCCGCTGACCTCCTGGGACTCATGCAGAGCCAATTGCCAGAGACGTGCAAAAGCATCGCTTGAGACGTCTTCATTGACGATCGTGACGCCAAGCAATGTCGGTAGCTGGGCAAGAATGTGCTCTTGCGTTGACCGAATGAGACCCCATTTCCTCACCGAGGGCACCGGCTCGTCCATCGCAACCTGGATCAGCTTCTGGATGTTCGCTGGCTGGAACACCACGATCCCCTGCGCCGTCCGGAGAAAGTAACGACGGTCGGCTGCATCCTGCGCGCGAAAGCGTTTCACAATCGAAGTCCAGATATTGTCCAGAAGGCGAGCTTCGCTGCCACTCCGAGTGATCCGCCAGTCAAGTTCGGCAAAGTTCTTGAGCAGGCTCGACAACTGGGCTTCTTCGAAGGTCGTAAAGACGGCATCCGCGAACCCGTTCGCTCTGCCTCTGGCATCGATGGACGCAATCTCAAGAAGATAATCCGCGAACAGGTCGGGAACGATGCGAAGCTTCCCGCCGCCACGGATCAGAACCTCTCGTTGTTCGAGGTCGCTGAGCCCTCTGCGTATCTGGTCCGGACGTATTGCCAGGAAGACGGCGGCTCTCGACACAAAATCGCTGCCCTCGTCGTCGATGGGCTGTACCGCAGCGATCAATTCCAGCAGCGCGCTATTCGAACGACCACTTGAGGGGAACTCCCCGGTACGCTCTTCATGGAACTTGCTGAACACTAGCTGGCGAAACTCCCGATCATTGGCCAGCAGATCCGGAATGATCTGACCCCGGGCAATCAGCTTGCCGCCGACTACGGTAATCAACGGGGTGTCCTTTGAAACCTCCGCGAGCCTGCTAGCCAGGTGCTCATATTTGGGCCCCAGCATCTCCCCCGCAATCTCAACCGTGGCGGTCTTCTTGAGTGAGCGAAGTCTCTTGAATCGCGCAACCGAGCTGCTATCCGCAAGCCTCGCAAGCATCTCATCAAGAAAAGGCTCTCCACTCGGTCGCGTGGCGATGAGGAGCTTGAGTCGCGATTCCCCTGTGCGACTACTAACCAAGCTGATGAGCTTGTCGATGTCCCCGTAGTGGTGCGCATCATCGGCGATGACCACTGTATCCGTTGCGGGAATTTCGCCGGGGCTGCCTTCGTGCCACACACCATGCTGGCTTACCCACAGAACTTCCCACCCGGCCGTTGCCTGCGACCAATCCCGCAGGAGTTTCGTTTTGCCGATCCCACCCCTGCCTGAGAGAAAGCCAATTCGCTTCGCAGGGTCGTTGAGGAAGGAGTCGAGCTCGGAGAGTCTGGTCTGCCGGCCGCGCAAGGTCTGATTGAAATCAAAGAGTGGCCCATCCTTACTGGTATGTTCGGGCGATATCTCAGCCACGTAGAACGTCTTTGAACGCTCGGCAGGAATGCGCTCCCTCAGCTCCTGGATCTGCCGTTCATGCCGCTCCAGAACCAGATCGACGTTGTCGATCCATTCGCGGAGATGCGCTGCGGCAAGCAACTCGCTCTGCGTCAGCGTTGATGTCTGGGTCTCGGCGACCAGAAGTTCCCGCGTCAGCGCCTTTGAGCCCTGAGTGGTCAAGAGCCGCAACACAATCGCAAACAGATCTCGATAGACTCTCCTCGAGTTGTCGGATGTACCTGCGAGGTCGGATTTTTCGAGGGCGGCGAGAATGTCGGCTTCGATACGCACATGGTCTCCCGATCCCATTGCCCATTCGAACGAGTCGACGATCTCAGCAAGCCTTTCGGGATTTTCTTGCGACACGATCGCCTTGAGGGCCTCCCACGAGTCTTTCGCGACCGCCTTTGGACGACCCCGCTTTTTCAGAACTCATGAAGTGCGCTGATCGCTTTCGTCCGCTCAGCCCCTTGCAATACTCCGTTGCGCACCTTTTCCCATGTCCGGATCCCGTTTTCATCTCCTATCCAGTCTCGCTCCTTGCCTGGCAAGGTGGTCGTAAGGAATCGGAAAACCAGTTTCTCTTCCGGGTTCGCTCGCCTGTGTTGGCAGAAGTTGGCGACAGCTTCCAGAGCGTCTGCGCTCTTGAGGGTCAACTTCTTCGTCCGCAACTGCTTCACCTGTTCCAGCTTGCGCGTATCTCGCAATCCAGAGGCGGCAGCTTGTTGGATAAGGTCGATGTCTTCGCCAGCCTCGAGCTCGAGGTGCTGGCCCGGCTTCAAATTGATCCAGCGCAGGATAGTCACGTTTACCTGGAAGACCAGCCCAGCGAACGTTGGGGATGCATCCCGGCCTGGAATCGTGACAAAACTCATCTGTTGGATTCATTTTAGCGAAGGTACACAACGCCCGAACTTCCGATGCTCCGTTTTGATTGCCCGCGTCTCCTGATACCTTGCCGCCGTGATTGACAGCGTCATTCATGACACCCACAATGGCTCACGCCGGGGTGCAAGGTGCGTTTACGATTACTGCTCATAAAACGCGAGCGCCATTTGCTTCTGATCCGAACACAAACAAGCAACGCGGATCCACGTTGCTTGTTACCTGACTCGGCTGAAGGAATTCGGGGCCGGCTTTTTGCGTTGGGCGTCCATTCATTGACTGTCGAACAGACCCACTTCTTTGTTCGTGATCGGGGTTGTCTCAATCAGCGTCGCCTTCATCTTATCGGCTGGCAGAATACGTAACAGGTGGATCGGCGGTCTCTCTGCTGGCGCAAGATATTCCTCGTAATCGTGAGGTTCCAGGAATGTAGTCATTCGGCTGTGAATGGGAGTTATGTGGAATTGAAGATTTGTGCCAAACACGTCAAGCTTGGAGTTCTCGTCTGGCTGTACAGCCAGACGAGAACTCAAGTGGGAGAGGCCATGCCGAACTGTTTTTAGATGCTCCTAAGTACAAAGCCCCGTGGGTGCTGAAAAACTCGATATTCATAAAAAGGCATGATTTTGGGGGATGGTAAATGGTCAGCCGTTTCCTACAAATCGCATGTAGGCCCGAAAACCCTTGAAGCCATAAGCTCTCCGCGATAGGCTGAGTTTGATCCCGAGAGTCAGTTTCTATGGTTTCGCTTGAGGCATTTTCAGAGCTTTTGGAAGTTCTCTATTCCGCGCCTCTCGATGAGGAGCAGTGGCAGCATTTCCTTGTGCTTCTCAGTCAGCACACTCAGTCCATCCTTGCCGTCTTTCTTTGCGCTGACAGCCGGTTAGGGGTCTCATGTCGCGCTCAAGGTGGCAGCACACCTGAAGACCGGGTGGATACTTTAGCCTACAATGAGCGATACGTTCAAAGCGATCCCTTTCGGGTCCGTGCCTTCGCAATCCCAGTCCCAGAGTGGTTCAGGGAGACGACCTCCTGCCCAACGAAGGCCTGCTTCGCACCGATTTGTATCGCGATCTTCTTGCTCCGCGTGGCTGTCGTTACGCCACTCTGATCCTGCTAACGCTTACGCTGCGCCGAATAGAAATTGTCACCATCTGGCGCACCATCGACCAAGGCACCATGGACGAGGACTGCAATCGCTTACTGAATCTGCTCTTCCCTCATATCCAGAAGGCGCTCGAAATTCGTCAAGTCCTCGGTGTTACGCAGCAGCGTCTGGCAGGCGCTGAAGCTATGGCCGATGCAAGCTCCACTGCTACCTTTCTCCTCACTCGGCAGGGTTGCGTAATCCACAGCAACGCCGCTGCCGATGCGCTCGTCTCCGATGGGAGTGCCCTCACACTCCAGAAAGGTACTCTCGTCGCCACGGATAAGGAGTTGCGCAAAACACTGCGTGCCGTCTTTCTTAAGACCACCTCACCCGTCTTTGCGCCGTCTACTCCAAACCCCACCCACGCTCTCTCCCTCGCACGCACCGACGGCCGCCAGCCGTTACAGTTGCTCGCAACACCACTGCCGCAAACGCACAGACGCAGCTCAGGTGCAGACCTGCTGTTACTCGTCACCGACCCGCAGAGGTCGTCCTCCTTCCCGGATAGTGTGCTTCGCGCGCTGTATGGGCTCACGCCGGCCGAGACGGAAGTTGCCAATGGCTTGTTAATGGGATATTCCCTCGAAGAGATCGCCAGTCTCCGCCATGTGGCATTGGGTACTGTTCGTATCCAGATGAAGAGCCTGCTGAGCAAGACAGAAACGAGCCGCCAGAGCGAATTCGTGCGCCTGCTCATGACACTGCCCCAGCCACCAGCGGCAGGTTAATTCATCGACTTATCCAATTTGGTCGGCGGGGTAGCCAATTCATCACCCATTCTGAATGACACCGTCAAATGTTCTAAGATCAATCCCAAATTCTTGAAACTGTGGCCGTTCCACTGTAGGCTCAAGCGAATAAAGAACAGTTTCTATGGTATCGCTTGAGGCATTTTCCGAACTCTTGGAAGTTCTCTATTCGGCACCGCTCGATCAGGAGGAGTGGCAGCGCTTTTTTACGCTCGTCTGCGAATACACGCTGGGTAAGAACGGGTACTTCTTGTGTGCCGATAACCACCTTGGCCTCTCGGTCCGAGCCGTCGGCGGTGCCTCCCACTATGCACAATTTACAATGGATACATACAACCAGCGATATGCCACGAGCGATCCCTACCACGGTGCTCTCATCCGCAACGCCCGAACCGGAGTCTTTCAGGGGGACGATGTGTTCCCCGATGAACTCTTGTTGCAAACCGAAATGTATCGCGAACTCCTCGCACCCACAGGTATTCGTTACGTCACCTTGGTTCCACTCACGCTGTCGGTGCGCCGCTTCGAAGCCATAAGCATTTGGCGTGCCCCCGAGCATGGGCCGATGGACGACGACTGCAACCATCTCCTTAACTTACTTGTCCCGCATGTCCAGAAGGCACTTCAAATCCGGCAGGTTCTCGGTGTCACGCAACAGCGTCTGGCTGGTGCTGAAGCGATTGCCGACGCAAGCTCCACCGCTGCGTTCCTGCTCACTCGGCAGGGACGTATCATCCACAGCAACGCCGCTGCCGACGCGCTCGTCTCCGAGAGGAGCTCTCTTACACTCCAGAACGATGCTCTTGTCGCCACGGATAGGCGGTCGCGCGAAGCACTACGTGCCATCTTTCTCAAAGCCGCCTCACCAACCTATGCGCCGTCTACCGCAACCCCAGTCCACGCTCTCTCCCTTCCGTGTAACGACGGTCGGCAGCCGCTGCAGTTGCTCGCCACACCCCTGCCGCACACGCACCATAGCCTTTCCGGCGCGGACCTCCTCGTTCTAGTCACCGACCCAGAAAGGACTTCCTCCTTTCCAGACAGCGTTCTCCGCGCGTTGTATGGGCTCACGCCTGCAGAGACTGAAGTTGCCAATGGTCTACTGATGGGCTATTGCCTCGAAGAGATCGCCAGTCTCCGCCATGTGACATTAGGTACTGTTCGCATCCAGATGAAAAGCCTACTGAGTAAGACGGGAATCAACCGCCAGAGCGAACTCGTGCGTCTGCTCATGACACTGCCCCAGCCACCAGCGGCACATTAATTTGTTGGCATATCCCATTTGAGATATGCGCCTAATTCTGCTTCCCGCTAGACTCCGTTCTATCGGAACCAGTGGAGGAGCCATGAAGTCCAAGCTGCTGATGCTCACATACACACTCGTGGCTCTGGTCGGCTGTAGTAGCGGCGGTGGAACAAGCAAGTCATCTGCCACACTATCGTCTATCTCTGTCACCCCGGGGTCGGTAACTCTGGCGCTCGGAACAACACAGCAGTTCACGGCTAATGGCACCTACAGTGATGGAACAACAAAAGACATAACCGGCTCTGTGACATGGTCGTCGTCCAATTTGTCGATTGCCACAGTTACGTCATCGGGTTTATGTTCTCCGATTGGCGGGGGCTCAGTGATCATCTCTGCATCCCTCAGCAATATGAGCGGTGCAGCGATGGTGACCATTCCTACATTGAAAACGGTGACAATCAATCCATCCTCTCCTGCGATCGTTGTGGGAGATGCGCAGCAGTTTACTGCCCTGGGAAGCTACTCTGACGGCTCTCAGAGAGATCTAACGATGCAGGTGACCTGGTCATCATCGTCCAACGCTGTTGCCACAGTATCGGCGGCGGGATTAGCAAATAGTTTGGCTGTCGGTAAGACGACCATCACTGGCACGATTGGTGGAGTTTCTGGGGCCTCAACGCTCACCGTTTCCCCGAGTATTAGATCCATTTCGATAACGCCGATCAATCCATCCATCCCAGCCACAACAACCACACAATTCACGGCCATGGCGACGATGAGTGATGGCACTACGCAGAATGTTACAAACACCGCTAACTGGACTTCATCCTCGACAGTTACTGCAACCATCAGCAATAGTGCAGGCAGGCAGGGTACAGCCACAGCAGTTGCGATCGGTTCCACCACAATCTCAGCAACAGCCTCGGGCATTACGGGCTCAACAGGGTTGACGGTAACGAACGCTATCGTTGCGACCGGAAACTGGAACTCTCAGCTAATTTCGACGACTGGCCAGATATCCTTCCTCTCAGCGAACCTCAGCCAGACCGGAAATGCAATTACGGGGCAAATCCAAATCGGCAATCCGGCATTCGATCAGACGTCTTTGTTCCCCGTTACTGGGTCAGTCGACAGTTCTGGGACCGTTCGTATCACCGGGACACAGAGCCAGACGACGATCAGCTATACAGGATCTGTCTCCAGTGACCAAACTGTATCCACCGGAACGTATAACATCTCGGGGAATTCTTCGGAGCAGGGTTCTGCCACCATGTTCCACCCCTACTCTGTCGCAGGATCGACGTTTACGGGCTCTTTTGTAGGTGGTGACAACGGAAGCACAACATTGTCTCTCACCTTTGCCGTCACTGGAACAAACAACGGAACCAACACTTCCCTTAGCGGAACGGGGGTGGTGAACGGCCTACAACTTACATGCGGGGTTGGAACAAATTTCGTATTTGCGGGTACCCAATCTGGAACGAACATCAATGGCATCCTGTCCCAAAATGGTGTCGAATGGGCCGACCTGAGTGGCGCGCTCAGCAGCAACGATGTGACGCTCAGTGGCCATGCCGTATTAACACAAGGTAACTGCGGTGGTCTTTCAGCGGATGGATCGCTAACGAACACTAATCCCAATCCTGTTCCTCCGGCAGCTCCTCCGTTGGGTGCGGTATACGCTGGAAACGGGCCAAATGGTCCTGTGACCTTCACGATCCGAAATCGGGACAATGGAACTGGTGTAGTGATCGTAAATAATACGCCTGTGTATTGTCCGGCGGCCCCGACAGGGGCCTATAAGACACCGGGATACTTGGGCGTTATATGTGGCGGAGCGACGGTTCCTGCAGGCAGCACCTCAATAAAAGTCGACTCCTTCGCCAATCCCGGCTCTGATGTCGCGCCAGGATTCAACGTTCTGCCGTGCGCTACTGGTGGAAGCTCCATCGCGATCACCTCGTACGGGTGCATCTACGCAATCTACGATGTTCCTGCGGCAGGAGTGGTGGGATCCTTCTCGGTCGATTTCGGCTTGAAGCAACCGTAGTTCACTAAATTCGATTGACACGACATCTTTGAAGCGTCCTGCTCAAGGCCTTCCCGAAGATAGTCTCGAAAGGTCTTAAATTGAAGAGCATAACTATCATCGTGTCATCCGTTCGCCCGATGTTGACCCTGTTCCTGGTGAGTGTGGCTCTCGTCCTTTCAGGCTGCGCGGGTAGCGGAGGTGGATCCCAGTCGTCCACTACTACCACCTCCCCGTCATCACCTGGCGGGCTAACACTCTCATCCACGACAACCTCGCTCGATAACACCGTTCCATCTTCGGTCACAGGGCTTATCAGTGAGGTTCTCTCGACTGCGGACTCAAAGCCACTCGGATCGAGCTTGTCGATACCGTCTGACTCAACCGGGTTCTCCACGCCGATTTTTGCAGTCGATAAGAACCAGAACCTCATGCTGGCCGCTATGGCCGGTTCACAGAACACGTCGCTGAATGCTAAGAGCACGGCTGAGGTTCTAGCGATCCTCAGTCTTGGCATCACGGGTGGGACTTCGTCGCAGTTGACTGCAGCCATAGACGCCGCACCGAGTTTTCCGATCTTCGTCGCCGACATTCAGACTGCACTTTCTCAGGGAACGTCGCCGCTCGCTTCACAGAATGTCGTGAAAGACATTGCCGCTGTCTTGGGCGACGCACTTACGAACGCGTATCAGCAGCAGTCCACGAAGCCGTTTGTCGTTCAACCGCGCACCACTTCTCTTGGCACAGCGAGTGCAACATCACCGCTGCCCTTTCAGATTCTTGGCCCGTTCTCATCGTTCAAGACGCTTGCATCTGTCTACATCGATAGTCTGAGCAGCGACGGTGGAGTGAACCTGAAGAATACGTTGCCGATCGCCTTCTTCGCTTCGAGCAAGGGCTCATCTGGGAACATGATCGACCAGGGACAGACTCTTCAGGCGTTCGACCTGACGTCCAATCTTCTGCTGCACCTCTCGACCTCACCACCGGCAACCAAGATCGCTGGAAACGGACAAAAGTTCGTGGTCACGGTCGATACTTCTAAAACCGACCAAGCAAATCTAACCCAAACCGCTACCGACATCATTCTCCTTGTCATCAATCAGGTGATCGACAAAACCGTTAGCAGCGCTCCGGGTCTTCAGGGCTGTGCAGCGGATGGTGCGAAGAAGATCGTAAGTGCGGTTTCGACCGCAAATGCATCAATCTTCGCTGCTACGGCGACGGGAACCGATGTCGCCGCATCACTTGCGGCGTCCATGACGACGGATTTGGTGTCAGGGATTGTGAAATCCGCGATTTCCTGTGCACCGGAGTTAGCTGCAAGCGCCGTTTATCAGACGGCTGTCTCGAATCTCACAAAGTACCTCGTTCCGTACTTAGGTGCCCTCAAATTGGCATACACGGTCTATGGCCTATCTGGTCCTGCAACAGAGTTTGCCGCGACCTTCTACTACTGGAACCAATCTGTAGATGTAAACGTCTGCGAAGCAAATGGTCAGCTCAGCGCATGCCTTTCGCAAGTATCTCTGAAGGTGGTATGGACAACCACGCCTCTGCCACAGTCCAACTCCGATGCTTGGGACGGGACGGGCACGTTGACGATTGCAGATGGACAATATACCTATGCAGCCGCCTTGATGTACCAATATCTCCACAGCAAACCTGACCCTAGCTGTCTCATCAGTCGAAAAGAGACTGGCTCCGGAGGGTTCGCAACACCTAAGCCGCCAACGCCAGGGTCTCCGTGGTCTTTCACTGTTTCTGTGCCTATAACGTGGGATAACTTCTGCGCAAGCTCTGGTGCATCGATAGGTGGTGGTTCGTACAACTCTGCGAATATAGTGATTCAGGCGACTCCGGCCTCCGACGGCAGTTATACTCTATCGACCAATACCACCTATCCCCTCGGTCTTTACGGTGGGTCGCAAACGACCGTAACGGCCACCGGATATATACGCTGAACCACGTCAGGAACCGCGAAGCCTTCCACCGATGCGAACGCACCGACAGAGGTGATAGCCCTCGCTCCTCCGTCATCCATCGCGCGAAGTCTTCAAGGTGATCTGTAAACCAGGGGCGTGGCGCCGTCGGCGATTTCAGCTTGGCCGCGAAGCGCAGCCACCTCTTTGCAACATACTCAAAGTAGCTCTCCGTCCGAACGTAGGTGCGGGCTTTGGCGTTTGCTCGCTGCCGTTCGCCCCAACGTCGCCCAGCCTTCTTGATCTCATCAACCTCCTTGTTCTAGTCACAGACCCAGAAAGAACGCCAACCTTCCCGGATTCTGTACTCCACGCGCTTTACGGGTTAACGCCCGCGGAGACCGAGGTTGCCAATGGTCTGCTGATGGGCTATTCCCTCAAAAGCATTGGCCGTCGCCCACCGCGCCACATCCACAACCCCAGCGAACTGATGCTCTTCACCCGACGGGTGGTCAGCGAATAGGCTCCGTTTTTATCCTCTTCAGAAAGGTTCGGCCTGGTAGCGAGCTGCACCGACCACACACGGAAGGGGATCATCAGCAACTTCCGGGCAAAATCGAAGTCGCTAATCGCAATGGAACTATCTCATGGAAGGTTGGTTACGGCAGTGTGAAATCGTTCTAACAATTTCGCTGAGCGACATTCCACTTAACTCATACCATCAATTCGTTGGGCTCGCCGGTGAGGATCGCGAAGGTTCGCTCCCACTGCTCGGTCTTCGGATTCTTCCAAAGCTTCCAGACTGCGGCCATCCCGAACGGCTCCTGTCCCGGAATGACAAACTCGTACTTCGGCTTCTTTCTGCCCTTCTCGATCTCCTGCCATTCGAAAATTGCATCACCGGGGACGATACAGCGTCCCTTCAAAAACGCATTCTTCCAGAAGGCTGCGCGCTCAATTCCTTCTGACCGGGCGTTGAACAGCGGACTCGGTCTTTCGGGAAGTTTGAACGACCAACGCATCATTTCGATTTGTCGGTCTCCATCTTTGTTGAGGTGAATCACAGGCTGGATCGACTGCGGGCTGAAATCGTCACCAGGCTCGAAGAATGTCTCGTCCAGTCCCGCATTCACAGAGAAGGCTTCCGCAATCTTCTGCTTGTCGGAACGTCTTTTGTATCGTCCGCACATGATGACGAAAAGGGTAGCATCGCTGCCCGCTTCTGTGAACGGACACCCTGTGCCTGGACAAAGCATGGAGTATGGATAGTTGCGGTTCGTGGGACGCAAGAGCCAATCGACAATCCTGGCCCGCGCGAGAACTCATTCAAGGGCTAGGAAAGCCGGATGCCGTGAAGCCGAAGGGCCTCCAGCAGATCCGGATCGTCCTCAGAGAACTCCTTCGATGTGGAGGCTTCCAGTGGGAATGGTTCGAAGATCGCCCAGTTCTCAAGCGTCTGCCCATATTCTGGACCGATAACAGATCCCCGCGAAGCTCAGCAGGTAAGCCTGCCTTGAGGCCAGCTGCGTGAGCTTCCGTGGTTCCGCTCGTTCCAGTGAGCTGAGATCAATATCTATCATGCCAAGTTTCAGCGCTTCGGCAGCTAACGTTCTCCGGAGGTGACTCACCCAGGCGACTCCATAGATGTCAGCAAAAACTCCGTCAATCACGGCGCTTCCCATGGTGCGGGCGGCTAACCAATCGCGCGGGAGCGTTCCGAGAGCGAAAAAGTCATCCTCTCCCTCGATCGCATCCAGCTCCGCTAAGAGTGAAAGGTCCGGTCTGGAACGCGCCAGCGTCTCGACAAAATATGCGAGACGTTGGGAGGAGGCATAGAGGACACGGTAGTAGCCTTCCGTATCGTCGAACCGGTTACCGAATGTACCGTCACTGTGTGCGAGAAACCATTCTGGTGGTTGCCATGCATTCGGACGACGGCCGAGACGATAGACCGGCTCGGTTGGCCGGCGCTCTTCAAATTCCATCCGTCTATCCTCCGGCTAAGAAGGCTCGCGCAGCGCTCAGTATCGCCGGCGCGACAGCGTCGATGTCGTTCTCGCGCAGAAGCCGCAGGGGGACACGATCGCCAAGTTCGGGATTCACCCCGGTCAGCCAGGCCTGCACGATAGCGGGTGAATCATGCTCACTCAACGTCCGAACAACCTGAAAGGCAAACCGCAGACGCGCTTCCGCCTCGCCATAGATCTCGCCGCCAGCGATCCAGCGGTTCACGGCGCGGACATCCTTGACTCCTCCGATATATGCGGTGAGCTTGCGCCCGACGATCTCGACCAGCCGCTCGACGACGGTAGCGGCAGGAAGTCGCAGCGCCTCTCGATGAGCAAAGAGATCGGGTCTTGGAAGTGATGCAGTCGCCATAGCAAACCTCCTGGTGGGCAAAGTTAGTATCTCACATTCCCATCAAAATAACATGCAAATAACATATGCATAACGCTTATATTACGTTGATAACGCACTTTGGTGACTCGATTTGGAGGGTTAGGTCTATGAGCTTCAAGAGAACGCCGTTTTTCGACCCCAGCCCTCGTCGACTGAACGAAACCAGCCCCAGCATAGCAAGTTGCACGTTGATGCTTTTGGAAGCGAATTAAGGACCACAATCTGCTTTCAAAAGCTGATTGACTGGGATATGATGAACCATTAGGAATGACTTAAAAGCTACTTATCGCCGATAATACGCTTTTGAAGGACAATTATGCGTAAGAATCCTCTACTAGAAGCCCCTCCCTACCCCGTCGAGCAGGCGCTCAAAAAGTTTGGCGCTAATCTCCGCACTGCGCGACTCCGTCGCGAGCTTACCATTGCCGAGGTCGCCGAAAAGATTGGTACCGGCCCTCGCGCCGTCACCGATGCGGAGCGCGGCAAGCCGTTTACCGGAATCGCAGTCTATACCGCGCTGCTCTGGCTGTACGATCTGCTCGTCACGTTTGAAGATCTTGCCAACCCGTTAAAGGACGAACAGGGGCTTGTCCTCGCCAGCCGCCGTGAACGCACGCGCGCGCGCAAGACCCGAGGACTCGACAATGACTTCTAAGCGTCCCACCGAATGCTTCGTGTACATTACGCTGCCAGGCGCGCGCGCGGCGGTGACCGCCGGTCGCTTTGTTCTTGAACAGACCCCCAATGGAGATCCGCTCGGGCGCTTCGTCTATGGCCGTTCGTACCTCGCCAATTCCGATGCTGTCGAGATCGACCCCATAGAACTCAAACTCTCAGAGGAGACCTACCAGACTGTACGGCTGAGCGGGGTCTTCGGTGCCCTTCGCGATGCCGGACCAGACTACTGGGGCAGACGCATCATCGAAAAACACGCGGGTATCGCCAAGCTCGGTGAACTCGATTATCTGCTCGAATCACCAGATGATCGCGCAGGCGCCCTCGGCTTCGGGCTGAATCTGACCCCTCCGGTGCCTCTGCGCAAGTTCAACCAGACCCTTGATCTCGCTCGGCTTCAGGAGATGGCGGAAGCGCTTGTTCGGGATGACCTTCCCTCCGATCCGAACGCTCCACAGGTGCAGGATCTTCTTCTGCTGGGAACGTCAATGGGCGGAGCCCGTCCCAAAGCGGTAATTCAGGATCGGGGAGAGCTGTGGCTCGCGAAGTTCGCTCGCCCCGACGACCGTTGGAACTTTGAGCGTGTCGAGCATGCCATGCTGCGGCTCGCGCGCCAGTGCGGCATCAACACTGCAGAAAGCCGCATCGAGTCCATAGCAGGAAAAGATGTGCTGCTGGTAAAGCGATTCGACCGGGCTGGCTCATCGAGCGGCTACACGCGAGCACGCATGATCAGCAGTCTCACCGTTCTGCGCGCGGAAGAAGCAGCATCCAGCAGAGATAGATGGTCGTATATTCTTTTTGCGGAGGAGATGCGGCGCGTCGTTGCGGAGCCGAAGCAGGACACGCGTGAGTTGTTCCGCCGTATCGTCTTCAATGCCTTGATCTCCAATCTTGATGATCACCCACGCAATCATGCCCTGATTGCGCCGGACCGAAACTGGAGACTGTCGCCCGCCTATGATTTGACGCCGCAGCCGCAAGTGAGCCAAGACCGTCGCGACCTTGCCATGATCTGTGGCGATCAAGGACGTTTCGCCAACGCCGCGAACATTCTTTCGCAGCATGGTCGTTTCCTGCTTAATCGCGAGGAAGCGCAAAACATCCTCACCGAAATGAAAGAACGAGTTGAAAACACCTGGCTTGACACCGTCCGAGAGAGCGGCGTCTCAGAGATAGATGCGGAAACAATCCGGTCCGCATTCGCCTATCCCGGTTTCTCTCGCGACTAGATATCGCGGACAAGTTAACCAAATCCGTGTTCTAGATCTGGATTTGGACGCTCTCAATCTGAAGAACCAAACCGTCATGGGAACTTCAGTAGAGTCAGTCCAAACCGCAACGGGCATTGTCTTGCCATCCCAACTGGCTTGAGCTATAATGCCCCAGCCAGCGTCAGGCCCAAGAAGAAGTTGACGCAGGCTTCCCCCTCACACTATCCATCCTTCGAGGTTTAACATGCCCAGTTATCCCGTCCCTTCAAGTGACGGCTATGCGGTGGTTCCGCTTGGTCAAGCTCAGGGAAAGCCCATCAAATCCAATCAGATTTACCAGGATGACGAAGCTCTCAACGTCGATCTCGAGTTCGAAGACAAGTCGATGCTGGAGATGATCTTCCGGGTTGGCTTTCGATCAACCATCAACTTGCTCGACAACAAGGACGGCGATTACCACCTCTGCAAGAGGATCAAACCTCAGCACCGCGGAGAGTAGGAACGAGCCTCTTATCTCTGCTTCGACTCGAACGGTCTTTCCCCCCAAGGACAATCCAATGAAACCCTCCATGCTCTACGAAGCGCTTCTCGCGCTGATCGGCGAACGCGTGCCCCTTCATATCTGGGGACCATGCGGCGTAGGAAAATCGCAGATCGTGTTCCAGGTTGCGGACGATACACAGCGCGAGTTCCGCGATGTTCGTGCGGGGCAACTCGATCCGGTCGATTTGCGTGGCTTACCGCGCATCGCCTTCCACCAGACTGAATGGGCTCCGCCCAAGTTCCTTCCCACTAGCGGGAAAGGCATCCTGTTTCTTGACGAGCTGACCTCCGCCCCGCAGATGACGCAGGCTGCCTGCTATCAGCTGGTGCTTGACCGCCGGCTGGGCGAGTACGTGCTGCCCGATGGTTGGGTGGTCATCGCTGCCGGAAACCCTGCTTCGGAACGGGGCGTGCACTTCTCGATGCCGCGTCCTCTGCGCAATCGCTTCGTCCATCTCAACCTCGAAGCTGATTTACCAGAATGGTGCCGATGGGCTGTTCGAGCGGGCATCCGTTCCGAGATCATCGCATTCCTCCGCTTCAAACCCGCTCTGCTTCACGACGCCGACGCCACTTCTGACCAGAATGCATGGCCCACTCCGCGCTCCTGGGAGATGGTCTCGAATGTTCTGAAGGGCGTAGCCGGTAAGACCGGCATATGGGCGGCAGAGACAGAAGCACAACTGCTCGAAGGGACAATAGGGCCGGCGGCGACCTCCGAGTTCGTGGGATTCCTGCGGCTGTTTCGGCAACTGCCATCCATCGACGAAATCTTGCTCAATCCAACGAGCGCTCCCCTTCCCGATGAGCCCTCGGCACAGATCGCGATTGCGACTGCGCTCGGACGCGCCATGTCCGATCAATCCGTCGCAAAGGGACTTACCTATCTGGGTCGCATGCCCACCGAGATGCGGGTTCTCGCCATGCGCGACGCAGCGGCACGCGATCGTGCCATTATCAGCACGCCGGAGTTCGTTCGTTTCGGCGTAGAACATGCGGAGGTCATTCAGTGATTACTCATAAAGCTATGCTCGCCGCCGTCCACATCAGCATCTGGACGGCAACCAAACACGACCGCAAGGTTAGCCGCGACGTCGCCAATCAGCACGGGGCACAGGAGCGAGCAGGACGCTACAACAAGCAGCTGCTCATGGGAGCCGCCCGACTGGAAGATCTGCGAACACTGGCTGGACAGATCCGTCAGCACTTCTACAAGGTCACGCTTCCGTGGTCGGATGAGGGGCTTCGACTTCTGCCCTCGCACTTCCTCTTCGAGCTGACTGCACGGATGCGTGAGTTCAAAGAGGATTTCTCATTAGGTGTGGACCAGTTCCTGGAGGTCTACCCAAGCTACATCCGGGAAGCCCACGCCGAACTCGGAAGCCTGTTCCGGGAGGAGGACTATCCCTCCGTCGACAAGCTGCGGGAGAAGTTCAGCGTCAATCTGGAGATTCTCCCCATCTCGACCGGTGACGACTTCCGCGTCACCATGTCAGCGGAAGAGCAGGCGCGCATCGCGCGCGAGATCGACGCGAATGTCCGGCAACGGCTAACCAAGGGCACAGACGATCTCTGGAACCGGTTGAGGGATGTAGTCAGTCACATGGTCGACCGGCTGAATGAACCGGACTCGAGGTTCCATGCAACGCTGATCACCAACATCCACGATCTCGTCTCTCTACTGCCGCAACTGAACGTCAATCAGGATCCGGACCTCGAGCGCTTCGCCACCCAGATTCGAGAGCGGTTGTGCAACTACACCGCACAGGAGTTGAAAAAGGACGATCTACTCCGGACGTCAACGGCAGTCGCAGGGGCAGGAATCGTCGCGAAGATGAATGAGGTGCTTGAGTCCCGGCTCTCGCAGACCTCTCTGGTGCAGCCAGAGATGCCGGAGGTCTCCGACATCCTTGCGCATATGTCGGCTTACATGGGCGCCTCGGCAACCCTATGAGACACGAGACCAACGCCACGATCCGAATCCGCAAAGCGCGCACAACGCTCTTGCTGGATCATCCATTTTTCGGAACGCTTCTCTTCCGGCTGAAAGGACGGGAGACCTACTCCGTAGAGACGATGGCTACCGATGGTGTCTCCCTTTTCTACAACCCCGGCTTCGTGGATACACTCACGACGCCGGAACTGGTCGGCACTCTGGCGCACGAGGTGCTGCACCCTGGACTGCAGCACCATACGCGCCGTGGAAACCGTAGCCTGCACCGTTGGAACGAAGCGTGCGATTACGCTATCAATCCTCTGGTCGTCGACGCAGGGCTGGCGTTGCCGAAGGGCTTGAGGATCGCTTCCGCGGTATGAGCGCAGAGCGGATATACAACCTACTTGTGGAAGAAGAGGAGGATGGCAAGGGGACCGGGGATCAGACGGGAGCTGTCCAGGACGGCTTGACCCCACCGGGCGCAGGACACGATGAGCCGAAAGCGCCCATAACCACGGGTGGGTTCGGACAGGTTCTTGACGCGCCGGAGCCTGAGAATGCGGATGGCAAGGACGTCGCCGAACAGGCACGTGACTGGCAGATCGCCGTCGAACAAGCGGAGACGCTCTCGAAGTTAGCCGGTAGAGTTCCGGCAGGACTCGAGCGGAGTCTTGATGCTGCAGAGGAAGCTCGGGTGGACTGGCGCGAGTTGTTGCGCCGGTCATGGTCGGAGACCATCCCCGCGGACTACTCCTGGATGCGGCCGAATCGTCGTCATATCTGGCAAGGTCTGTATCTTCCCGGTATCACTCGGGAAGGAGTCGGAGAGATCGTGATCGCAGTGGATTGCTCCGGTTCGGTTAGCGCGAGACAGCTTTCGCTCTTTGAAGCCGAGATCCGTTCCATCCTCGAAGGCCAGCGGCCCGAGCGCGTGCATGTGCTCTACTTCGATACCTGCGTACACAGGGTCGATGTCTATGCTGCCGGGCAACAGATAAGCCTCAATCCGGTGGGTGGTGGGGGCACGGATTTCCGTCCCTGTTTCGATTGGCTGGACGAGCACCAAGTACAGCCGGAGATGCTGGTATTTCTGACCGATCTCTACGGAACGCTGCCCGAAGCAGAACCGTTTTACCCGGTTCTTTGGGCGTCCACCGGATCGCGTCAAGCCCCCTTTGGGCAGCTTGTGCCGATGCAGGCTGCGTAGTTCAGCGACGGATGCGATCCGAGGGCAATGGTCGATCAATCGGCCGCTGTCCTCGAACACCGCTGTCTAGGTCGTTGGCAATCTGCTCGTGCGCTGCTGCAGCAGTTGGCGCAATGCATGTCGGGCCTTTTCGCTCGCTGCAGGCGTTCCGATCGTCATCCTGACCCAGTTATTGTAGGGAGGGAAAGCGCGAGCGATCTCTACACCTTGCTCCCGCATTCGCGGGGCTATCTCAGACTGGGGACGGCCGGCTAGGGCGAACCCGCGATCTCATAGAGATTGACCCGTACTATGAGTGTGCGGACGGGTTAGCTACAGTCAGCGAACGCCAGACCACTCAATTCAGTCAGCTTCTCTTGTGGGCATAAGGTTGGCATCCCTTGTTCTCGCCGGAACGAACCGCGCAAGCAAAGTTGCGAGCCTGGGATTGATATGTAGTCGTTCAATCTCCTGCTCCAACAAAACGAGTGGATTGGATTCGGACTTCATGGCATAACGTAGATACGACAGCCGCATCAGCCAGAGCACATGCTCCAGATCTTTGTCGTTGCGAATTCGAAATGTAATCCATCCCGAATTTGGTACCCAACGATGCTCCTCGGCCAAGTGCTCCTCCAGCAGGACATCACGGATAGCGCGCGGGAACGGAATGTCTACGCTGCCCCAAAGATGAACATGACCAACTTCGGCCTTATCGAAACAAAACTCCTGGGCTTGAAATTGGTGGGGATGGACCAAAATGTGTGGCCATGCTGAAACTATCTGTATAAACGTTCTCACCCGAGACGCCATATCCGCTCTCCTTCAGATAAAGAGCCGTAACGGCCGCCCCTTCATGACTTGAACGTAACCTGAATGACGGGCCTATTACTTGTAAGAAGTCGGCAGATTTCGAGGAACCCGCTGAGATAGGAGAACTTCCGGTGCGATACCTGTAAAGCGCATGAACTCGTGCGTTTTCAATGAGGCTGATCCGAGAACCCGGCAACGTAGGCAATTTGGCATTTCGCAAACTGTGCGCTATTGATTACACGAAAAACGCTGTCATTGGACCCTCGTTTGTCTTCCAAGATAAGTAGCTGGCTCAATCAGAAGCATCTTCAACGACAGAGATCACGACGGCCTGCTCCGGGCTGAAGTGATCAGGAGGACTCCCAAACCAATTTCCTCCCAATCTCCTGGAGCCCCGATAGCTAAAGTCGCCCTCCGAACGTCCGCTATTTCAGGCCTGACGGTTTATGCATCCCACGAAGTTTTTGCACGGCCTCAGGCAATATCCTGGCCGGGACTCCATCAAGCCTTGCTACCTCGCGCAACTCCCGCTGATATTGAACATGGAGAGGCTGAATGCCGACAGGCATAGCCGGCCTCGCCTCCTTCACGCGGTAAAGTGTGATGACCACTTTGGGCAGCGCTGCCGCTGCTAAGTCTCGTGCCGGAACGCGTACATCGAACTCGTAGGTCTTGAGTTCGTATATGTGGTGTTGCCGCTCTTCGAGTGGGCCATCGGGATTGACGAAAGAGCGGAAGACGCCAAGGTCCGGGATCGAGTCGAGATGGAGGCGCTTGTCGCCCTCTGTAACTTCGTAGGCGAAATTGCCGTGGATAGCAGACGGTTGTACGAGTGTGCTATCGACGAAGTGGCTGTCCACGATGGAGGTCCCTCCGTCTTCTCCCACGCGAATACGAAGCCGGACATAGCCTTCCCCACGCGGAGCTGTGCGCTTGAGGCCGGTCTGGTCCGCGTAATGTTCTGGCCCAGCGGCTTGAGAGGTGGAGAGCTTCGCGGCCTTCGTCTTCAACCGCAGTGTGCCTCGAATGCGCTGCGGTCGTGGCGCCACCTTGCCTTTGCTTGCTCCCTTACCCTTTGCCGGTGATACCGGAGCATCTGTAGCTGGCTTTTCAGGTAGTGATCTCTCAGACATGTCGATTTCCTTTCACCAATTCCGCCCGTATCGATAGTTGTGTATCCAGCGATAGTAGATCTTCTGCAGTGCGAAACCAGGGTTGCCGCGGATCATCCCGAACCAGTCCTGATTATGAACAAAGAGGTCCGGTTTGCCACGAGCTCCGCCGATAGGCCTGATCGTGCGGCCCTGGAAGTTGCATGGCTCGAAACGGTCTACTGCGCCCAGGTTCCACTCGCCAACCCAATCTCCGATAAAGCTGGCGGTAAGCGAGTTGCCACTGGAGATCATTCTGCCCAGGTATTCGGTAACCCAGTCCTCGAAATTCCACGCGAACAGATCGGTCTCGCCATCGCCATTGATGTCGGCTGGGAAGAACTGGTCGTGGCGGGCCATACCGCCCCATCCTGGAACATCTCCATCGTAACGATGAGCCATTTGCAGGCCCGTTCCAGTCGAGCTGAACATGCCGAGGTAGGGCATGCTCCAGTCGTCGCCATTGAAGATGTATAGGTCGGCCTTGCCATCTCCGTTGAAGTCGCCGACGTAGAGCTTGTCGTGCCGTGCGAGGCCGCCCCATCCGGGAATGTCTCCATCGTAGCGTGCGGTCATCTGGAGGTCCGTGCCAGTAGATCGGAACATGCCAACATAGGCCATGCTCCAGTCGTCACCATTGAAGATGTACAGATCGGCCTTGCCGTCTCCGCTGTAATCGCCAACGTAGAGTTTGTCGTTTTTGGCGAGGCCGCCCCATCCGGGTATGTCTCCATCGAAACGCTTGATAAAGGTAAAACTGGAGCCGTTTGAGCGGAGCATCCCGACATATGGCATCGACCAGTCGGCTCCGTTGAAGACAAAGAGGTCTTGCTTGCCGTCTCCATTGAAGTCGCCAACGTAGAAGAGATCGTTTTTAGCGAAACCACCCCATCCAGGAATATCTCCGTCGTACCGCGCTGTTAGGCGCAGGCCGCCGCTGCCATCGTCCGCCAGCAGGCCCAGGTAGGGCATGATCCAGTCCACGCCGTTAAAGACGGCTACTTCGTCTTTGCCATCCCCATTGAAGTCGCCGATGAAGAACTGGTCGTTTGGCTGGAATTGCCACGATCCGGGCACCCGTTCCACGGCGCTGAAGATAAGATCCAGCTGCGAACCGTTCGAACGGAACGTCTGGATGGAGTTGCCGCTGTGGACCAGGACGTCGCTTCGGCCGTCTCCATTGAAGTCGGCGGCATAGCATTTAAGGAATGTATGACCGGTGTAGGTGTCGTATTGCCGCTTGAACGAGGTGTAGCAAACAGTGCAATACGGCGGTGTATTGCTGTTCATGCGGCAGTTGATGACCGGCCGGTAGATACCGGTATTTTTGGTGCCGCCGCCCTCGAACAGTCCTACATCCTGATTGTCGTCCCAGGTTGCTGGCTTGGTGCCCTGGTTGTAGTCCGAGCAACTGCCGCTGCCGGTGGGGATAGGTGTGGTTGGATCGACAAAGTTGCCCCACTTCAGAGTTGAGCGATCGGTATTGACGGTCAGGTCCACTGCTCCCGGTTCGCCGCTGGTGTAAGCACCGGAGTTGCAATACTCGTCGGCCAGCCCGCCGAGCCCATGACCGAACTCGTGCGCAATGACGGTCCAGCCATCGCCGGTCGTAACATGCGCGCGTCCGCCGCCGCCGCAACCGCCGTATCCCGGCTCATTGAGAATGATCAGGACAAAGTTGTAGTCGGGCACCCATTTCTTGAGGGCATTTTGGATGGCGGTTTCTGTGCCAGTGCCGTACTCCATCCAGCAGTGCGACCACGAACCATTGAAGATCATGCCCAGAGCGGTGTCTTTCAGCGTCGTGCTGGCAATGGTGCCATCCGCGTTGTACGTACGCTGGCTGACGCCCGAAGTGTTGGAGATCAGATTGACGCGGAAGATATTCCAGGCTGAGCCGTCTTCGTAAAAATAATCATTTGCGAAGACTCCGCCGAGAACCGTATTCTGGACCCAGTTGTTATACGTAGTCTGATCGGCATCGGTGAATCCGTCGCCCAGGACGGCGAGATTTCGTTTTGACCCCACCGGACCGGCATTGCGGATCTGCGTTACGCTATCTGGCATCTCACGAACCTCGCTTTCTACTGCGTGGCCCAAAGTACGCCTGCATGCGAAGTGGCCGGAAGCTCAGGCGTCACCAATCTACACTGTAGTAGTGTCCGCTCGCTCTGATTCGTTGCAGATGTTTTCGGGGTCATACTCCAATGCCCACCTTGCATGAACCCCAGGAAGCCCGCATCACCTGATGCAGGCTTGACGATATTTCACTCAGCAGATAGCTTATTTACTAAGTGAGTAAGTAATGGGATGCGATGAAAACTACCCGCGAGATTCAGCATGAGCTGATCGAGGAGATCGTCGGGCGTCTGGCGCGCCGGCACAGCACCGCCGTGGTGCTGTTTCACCATGCGGTCGCGGAGCGCTTGGGGCTGGGCGCGACGGATCACAAGTGCCTCGACTTGCTGCGCGATCGCGGGCCGATGACCGGCAGCGATCTGGGCGCGATCACTGGCCTGACCAGTGGCGCGATCACCGGTGTGGTTGCGAGGCTGGAGCGGGCCGGATATCTGCGTCGTGAACCGGACCCGCACGACAGGCGTAAGCAGATTCTCCACCTCGCGCTGAAGCGGACGCACATTCAGGACGTGATAGACCCATTACGAGAAGACGTCGCCGCGCTACTGGAGAAGTTCGATAGCCACGAGCTCAATGCTATCGCCGAGTTCCTGGCTCGCTGCACGGACCTTGTCTACCGTCATGCGGCCCTGTTGCGCGCCCTCTCCGCCACGCTCGGCGTTACTGAAGAACGGAGCCTTCAGCCATGACACCCGGCCTCCGCAAGTTGGTCCTTACTGTGCATATCACCTTCTCGGTTGGCTGGATCGGCGCGGTCGCCGCCTTCCTCGCTCTCGGCATTGCCGGGTTGACTAGTCACGATGCACAGATGGTGCGTACCGCCTATCTGGCGATGGAGTTAACGGCTCGATTCGTGATCGTTCCGTTGGCCTTCGCTTCGCTGCTAAGCGGACTCATCCAGTCACTGGGCACTCCGTGGGGCTTGTTCCGGCACTATTGGGTCCTGGTGAAACTCTTGCTAACTATCTTTGCCACCATCGTTTTGCTGAAGAAGCTGCCTCTGATTGGCTACGCCGCACATCGAGCCGCAGAGTCAACATTGTCTCGTGCCGATCTCCGCGCGGCGGGGATCCCGCTCGTGGTCCATGCCGCAGGCGGCATACTGGTGCTGCTCGTGGTGACGGCGTTGTCGGTGTACAAACCATGGGGCCTGACCCGCTACGGACAACGTAAGCAGCAGGAGCGACGGTATGAACCTCGGAGATCACCACAAACTGCGGGAGTAAGGGTGATTGCCGGTCCTGACAACGAGCCACCCGGCGACGGCCTCTCCCGAGGATTCAAGATCATTTTTGCCGCCGGCATTGGCGTGTTCTTGGTGGTGGTGCACGTCTCGATGCACCTCACTGGCCATAATTTTCACCACGGTCACTGACCGTGCAGGTCCGGCGTGCCCGAGTTACCATTGTTTGGCCATTAGCTGCAATCCTACTTGAATGGGCTTGGTCAACATGGACTACGACACTCAAAAGTTGCCGATTGCTCTCTTTAGCTGTAAGGACGTAGTCTTATCTAGGGAATGCGTGTTCTTCGCCAATTCGGTGTGCTGGTCCTGCTGCTGGTAACCTGCCTGGCTCCAGCGATGGCCTGCATGGTTCCCAATGCGCAGATGAGCACTCAAGATCGCGCCTGCTGCCGCATGATGAAGAACCAGTGCGGTCAGATGGAGATGCCAGCGTCGCATGGCTGCTGCCAGAAGACTCCTCCGAGCGTTCACGATAACGCGCTGGCCACAAAGGTAATGGCGTTCCACCCGGTGGTAGTTCCTGTTATCTGGTTGGCAGCTTCCGAACTGGTGAATCCGAACTCTGCTGTCATTGGGTGGGTTGAACACCCCGACTATTCACCTCCAAAGTCCCCGCCTTCGACCATTTCCATCCTAAGAATCTAGTCCGCTCCTCTCTCGCACTCTACTTTTGCCGAGCGCACATGCTTGTCTGCGCGTTTCGGCGAATCCTTTGAATTGCATTTGAGATTGGAGCTTCCGTATGAACGTGGTTTCTTTGACCGCCACGCTTGTGCTGGCCACCGCATTCTCTGCCTTCGGACAGGCGCCGGTGGCGAGCCCGCCTACACCCTTGTCCCAGCTTTTAGCTGAGGCTGGGGCAAACAACCCACAGATCTCCGCAGCCGATCACGGCGCACGAGCCGCGAAGCAAATGGCGCCACAGGTGACTACGCTGCCCGACCCGAAATTCACCTACCAACAATTGAGCGTGGGAAGTCCAAGGCCGTTTGCGGGATACACCAACAGTGATTTTGCCTACATCGGTATTGGAGCGTCGCAGGAACTTCCCTATCCAGGGAAGCTGCGGGCGCGTGGAGCGATAGCCGAGCGCGACGCTGACACGAAGCAAGCTGAGGTTGAAGTCACGAAAACCAGCGTCGCCGACGCCGTAAAGGCCGACTATCTCCAGTTGGCCTATCTGCAACAGACGCTTGGCATTCTGCGGCAAAACGAGTCCGTGCTTGACCAACTCATTCAGGATGCCACAGCCCACTATCAGGTCGGTCAGGGGATGCAGCAGGATGTTCTACAGGCACAGGTGAATCGAACCAAGATCGTGAAAGAAATCACGATGCATCACCAGCAGATGGGGCAGATACAGGCTCATCTCAAAGGTCTGCTGAGTCGGGATCAGGGGTCGCCGGACATTGTTACGGAAGACCTGATCGCTACTCCGCTCCAACGGACCTCCGATGAGCTTCTCGCGACGGTCCGGCAGAACAACCCTCAGATTCAGGTCGATGCGACTTCCATTCGGAAGCAGGATGCGCAGTTGGTGTGGGCGAAACGTGAGGGAAAGCCGGATTTTGAAGTCGGCTATATGTACCAGAACACTGACCGCAAGTACCGGGACTATTACATGTTCACCTTCGATGTGCGCTTTCCTCGCAAAGCGCGGGTGAATGCAGAGATCGCAGAGGCCACGGAGAAGCGCTCCGAGTCGCAACAAACACTCAATGCGCATCTGCAACAGCAACTCGCAGAGGTGCAGGAGGGGTATGTAAAAGTGACGAGCGATGAAGAGCTATTGAAGGAATATCGAGAAGGTCTCATCCCACAATCCGATGCAGCATACCGGGCAACACTGAGCGCCTATGCCTCCAATCGTGAGCAGTTTATTCATGTCCTTTCCTATTTCACAGACACTCTCAACTTGAAGCTCGAATACGCGCAGACCCTCGTGGATCACGAAGCTGCTCTAGCCCACCTCGAATCGCTGACAGGAGTGACACTGCGATGAACAAATATGTCTTGAGAACCTCACTCGTCTGGATCATTGTCCTGACAGCTATTGCAGCGATATGGGCTTACCGCACTCATGCGATCAAGCAGCCAACGGCGATGAAGATGCCGATGTCAGGGGATATGCAACCTGTAGCCTCTGGTCTGCCTGCTGCTGCGAACGAGCCAAAGCCATCCATGCCAGATATGAAGATGGATGCTCCGCTCGTTCCGGCCCAACTCACACCCGAGAGGATGCAAAGCATCGGCGTGCAGACTGGCACGGTCGAATACAAACAACTGAGCGACGATATACGCGCGACGGGCACGGTGGATATCAACGAGCGCCTTCTCTCCTACGTGCAGGTGCGCTTTCCCGGCTACATCCGCAAAGTGTTTGCCAATGCCACCTATCAGTATGTGCATAAGGGAGAACCACTTTTCACTATCTACAGCCCGGATCTCGTGGCAACCCAGCAGGAGTATCTGCTGGCACGGCAGAATCAGAAATCGTTGAGCGCCAGCGCTGTGGACGGAGTTGCTTCCGGAGCCGAGTCGTTGTCCGCCGCAGCAGAACAACGTCTGGAGCAATGGGAGGTTCCACAAAGTGAGATCGCAAAGCTGAAGGAGACGGGTAAACCGGTTACTGACCTAACCATCAACTCACCAGTTGAGGGATACATTACTGAGCGAAATGCTCTTCCTAATATGTATGCCGAGCCCTCGACAAAACTCTATACCGTCGCCGATTTGTCGCGCGTTTGGGTTTATGCCCAGGTATTCCAGAACGACGTTGGCCGTATTAAGCCCGGCGATACCGCACAGATTACCGTCGATTCCTATCCGGGCCTCACATTCTCCGGTCAGATCGAAGAGATTCTACCGCAGGTAGATATGGCGACGCGCACGGTTCGTGTGCGGCTAGTGATGACGAATCCGGGACTCAAACTGAAACCGGGCATGTTTGTGAATGTCGATGTGAAAACGACCTTGGGACGTCAGCTCGTTATTCCCGCCTCGGCTGTCTTCCAGTCCGGCACCCGACAACTGGTTTTTCTGAATCACGGCAATGGCAGTCTTGAGCCAATGGAGATCACCACCGGTCCCCGCGTCGGAGATGACTTCGTCGTGCTCAAGGGTTTGGAAGCACATCAGTCGATCGTCACTTCAGCGAACTTCCTTATTGACTCGGAAAGTCAGCTGCAAGCGGCGGCAGGTTCCTTTACACCGCCTCCGCCAGGTGCCGGAAGCAATGCTCCGCCGGCGAATGCGCCCACTGCTGCAAAAGTCAACATCGACTTCACCGCTGATCCGAATCCACCTCAAAAGGGCAACAACATCTTCCGAGTGAAGCTCACCAATGCAGATGGAGGCCCCACTACTGGAGCCGAGGTTACAGCGACGTTTTATATGGCTGCTATGCCGGCGATGGGCATGGCAGCGATGAGCACAACTGCCAAGCTCAACGACAAAGGCAACGGCATGTACGAAGGAAGCGGCTCGCTCGGCTCTGGTGGCACATGGCAAGTCACCATATCTGTCCAGAAAAACGGCCAGGTGATCGCAACAAAGCAATTGCACGTGAACGCGACAGGAGGCATGTAATGCTTTCCAGGATTATTGACGTCTGCGCACGCAATCGCTTCATGGTCTTTACCGGAGTGTTGCTGCTCACCCTTGCCGGAATCTGGTCGTTGCAGCACGTACCGCTGGACGCCCTACCAGACATCTCGGACGTGCAGGTGATCGTTCATACGAGTTGGGCGGGTGAGCCGCCCGGACGTCATCGAAGACCAGGTGACCTACCCGATCGTTACCCGCCTGCTGGCCGCCCCTCATGTCAAAGCGGTTCGCGCGCAGACCATGTTCGGGGATTCCTATGTCTATGTAGTCTTTCAGGATGGCACGGACCTCTACTGGGCGCGGTCGCGTGTTATTGAGTACCTGCAACAAATCGGCGGGCGCTTACCCGAGAACGTGCATCCTTCGATTGGCCCCGATGCGACCGGCGCAGGCTGGGTTTATGAGTACGCAATCGTAGACAAGAGCGGAAAACATAGCCTTGCCGACCTGCGCAGCTTGCAGGACTGGCATTTGCGCTATGCCCTAGAGACCGTGCCCGGAGTTGCTGAGGTCGCCAGCATCGGCGGTTTCATCCGGCAGTATCAGGTGCAGCTCGATCCCAACAAGTTGCTTGCCTATGGCATTCCGCTTTCTATGGTCATCGACAAAGTAAAGATGAGCACAAATGAGGTCGGCGGACGAGTGCTCGATTTGAGCGGCGCAGAATACATGATCCGCGGTCTAGGCTATCTGCGCTCGCTAGACGATCTCGCGACGGTTGCTGTCAGCAGCAAGAAAGGAACGCCTGTCCTATTGCGCGATTTAGGAACGGTGAGCTTCGGGCCTGACATCCGCGAAGGCGTGGCGGAATGGAACGGCGAAGGGGAAACCGTCGGAGGAATCGTCGTCATGCGTCAGGGGATGAACGCGCTGAACGTCATCAACGGCGTCAAGCACAAGCTGCGTGAGATCGCACCCTCTCTACCACCCGGCGTCCAAATCATGACGGGATACGACCGTTCTGGTCTGATCGATGCGTCGATCAAGACGCTTCAGCGGGATTTGCTCGAAGAAGCCATTATCGTCAGCGTCGTTATTATTGCCTTCCTCTTCCACTTCCGTTCCGCACTTATCGCCATCCTCGCCTTGCCCATCGCGGTGCTGGTGTCTTTCATCCCGATGTATTGGTTGGGAGTCACCTCGAACATCATGTCTCTGGGCGGCATCGCGTTGGCAATTGGAGTGCTCGTCGATGCCTCTATTGTCATGGTCGAGAACGGCTACCGCCACCTATCGGAACGGCAGGAAAACGATGCTAACCCAGTATCGGAACCAGAGCGTCGGTCGATTCTCATCAACGCAGCCAAGCAGGTTGGCCCGGCACTCTTCTTTTCTCTACTCATCATCGTCGTTTCATTCCTGCCGGTCTTTCTGCTCGAAGCTCAGGAAGGACGCATGTTCCGCCCGCTGGCGTGGACCAAGACCTTGGCGGTCGGTTCTTCCTCCATTCTGGCCATTACGCTGGTCCCGGTCCTGATGGTGATGCTGATTCGAGGCCGTCTGCGGCCGGAACGCGCAAATCCACTTTCGCGTATCACGCAGGCGATTTACCTGCCAATCCTAAAATTCTGCTTGCGCCACCGCCGGCTTACGATTGCGGTCAATCTGATCTTCCTGGTTGTGACGTTTCCGCTCGCATCGCGTTTGGGCAGCCAGTTTATGCCGCCCCTCTTTGAAGGCTCGACCTTGTATATGCCGACCGCTCTTCCCGGCATCTCCATCGAGCAGGCGAAGGTGCTGCTTCAACAGCAGGACCGTATTCTTCGCGGTTTCCCAGAAGTAGCGAGCGTGTTTGGTGCTGTTGGCAGATCGGACAGTGGAACTGACAATGCGCCACTAGACATGTACGACACTACGGTCATGCTCAGACCACGGGAGCAATGGGCCGCGGGAATGACCTACGAAAAGCTTATTCAGGACATGGACGAAAAGCTCCAATTCCCCGGTCTCTCGAATACCTGGACAATGCCGGTAGAGAATCGCCTGGATATGGAGTTAACAGGCATCAAGACACCTTTAGGCATGAAGGTGCAGGGGCCGAATGTGGATGGCATTCAGCAACTTGCTTCGCAGATTCAGACTGTTCTTTCTGAACTACCGCAGTTGCGATCTGTATTTTCCGAGAAAGTTGCGCAGGGTTTCTACGTCAACGTGGATGTCAACCGGGAGGAAGCCGCTCGTTATGGGCTTACGATCGCGGATGTTCAGACAGCGGTCTCATCCGGCATCGGTGGGCAGAATATCGCTGAGAATATCGAAGGCCGCGAACGGTATCCGATCAACGTTCGCTACCAGAGAGACTTCCGCGATAACGTCGACCAGATGCGCAGAGTGCTGATTGGCACCCCATCGGGTGCGCAGGTTCCGCTGGGGCAAGTTGCGAAAATATCCTTCTCACATGGCCCTGCCATGATCCGGGATGAAGATGGCGCTCTGACCGGATACGTCTATATCGACCTCAAGAACACTGATTACGGCGGCTTCGTTCGAAATGCAGACAAGCTCCTGCACAACAAATTGGCGCTGCCAGCCAACTACTCCTTCCAATGGTCGGGAGAGTACGAACTCGAATTGCGCGCCAAGCAGCGACTGCAACTGATTCTGCCGGTTGTCTTCTTCGTGATTTTCCTGTTGCTGTACCTGGTCTTTCACTCGGTCGCCGAAGCGCTTGTCCTCATCTTCCCCACCATCTATGCAATGAGTGGCGGATTGCTGCTGCAATGGCTGCTCCGATACAACTTCAGCGTCGCTGTGGCGGTTGGTTATATCGCGCTTTTTGGAATCGCGGTCGAGACGGGGGTCGTCATGGTGGTCTACCTCCATGAAGCGCTTGAACATAAGCTGCAAAGTGGAAAGTCCTTGACGAATGCCGACGTGGAAGATGCGGTAATTGAAGGCGCTGTTCAACGCTTGCAGCCAAAGCTCATGACGGTATGCGCGGTCCTTGCCAGCCTTATTCCGATCCTCTGGGAATCCGGCATCGGCTCCGACGTGATGAAGCCGATTGCTGCTCCCATTGTCGGAGGTATGATTACCTCGACTATTCACGTCCTGATCCTGGTGCCCGTCTTTTTCGTCATGATGAAAGAACGGGCGCTGAAACGTGGAACACTCGTTCCGCGAGATAAGGACTCCACCTCAACCAACAACGATTCAGTTGTTCAACCTTCGTTTTAAGGAGATCGCATTATGAAAATCAAACTCATCGCGCCTGTCTCCACGCTCGCGCTTAGCGCTGCAGGCCTCTTCGCCCAAGCTACGCAAACCATTTCCGGAACAGTGAGCGACGCAATGTGTGGCGCACACCACATGATGAAAGACGCGACTGCCGCGCAATGCACGCGGGAATGCGTCAAGAAGGGCTCTGACTTCGCGCTTGTCAGTGGCGGCAAGGTCTACACCTTGAAGGGAGACAAAATCCAACTCGATAAGTTCGCCGGAGAGAATGTAGTTGTGAAAGGTAAGGTATCCGGCACGACAATCTCGGTGGATTCCATCGCCGCGTCTAAGTCATAGAAGAAGAAATGGATGCGGGCACGGTTTCTTTGAGCGAGCGCATCCCGCATTTTGCGGCCCCAAAGCGAACGGTGCTACCATCAGAATTGATGCTGAAGTTCGGCCTTTAGCGAATGAAAGTAGTGGGACATGCCTAAGAAGCTCCTCTTCGTAACAGTGTTGTTGCTTCTCGTCGGCGTTCAGGCGTTGGCGGCAAGTTGCGATGTACGCTGCTCACTGATGGGGACTTCGCCGCACGGCCATGCTTGGCACGCTGATGAGCGGATGTCCCATTGCTCCGGCATGTCCATGGACAGCGACAAAGGGGCCAGCCTTTCTCCAGGTGATTTCTGTGCCGCTACCACTTGTGGGACAGAGTTGAAGGCTATCAACAAGGGTAATGATCAGAACGATGCAGGCTCAAGCAAACTTCTGGTATCGGCTGTTGCTCTGCTGATCGATCCTTTCGGAAGCAATCGACCCAGCAGAACTACCGCCTTCGCATCACTCAGCCGAGGAAGCGACAGTAGACCGCTCGCTCAACGCCGCGGCTCCTCTCTCCGTATCTAGTCCAGCCCTTTCCTCCTCGAATTCTTGCGGGGTTAGCGCGTGTTTTCACGCTGCCCTGCGGTCTGTTGACCCATTTTTCAAAACGAGGAAAGTTATGAGCGATCGCCGTACCTTCATTCAGAAGGCATTCGGTCTTGGTGCCGGGCTGGTTGCCGCACCCAGAGTGTTTGCCGATTCGCAGAACGGGTCTTCTTCCCGCAACCACTCCACAAATCCGGGACCAGTGTTCAACATGCCGGTTGTGACTGTCGACATCGGGGATCTGCCCTACACGATGGATGGCGACACGAAGGTCTTCCACCTGATCGCGGAGGTGGTGAAGCAGCAGATCAGTCCACTCAAGACGATTGACGCTTGGGGTTTCAACGGTAGTGCTCCAGGGCCCACTATTCAGGTGAGCCAAGGCGATCATGTGCGCGTCGTCTTCGAGAATCGCCTACCGGAGCCAACTTCCATACACTGGCACGGATTTGAAGACACCATTCAAAACGACGGCCAGCCCGGCATCAGCCAGGAGCCAGTAAAACCGGGTGGGCGTTTTGTCTATGAGTTCAATATCCATCAGGCTGGCACTTACTTTTATCACTCGCACATGGCGATGCAGGAGATGGCCGGAATGCTCGGCGCATTCATCATGCATCCGAAGGAGTCCTACCAGCCGCATTGCGATAAGGACTTCTTGATCCATCTGCAGGAATATGCGGTGCTGCCGAACAACACCGTTCCCAACACGATGAACATGGAGTTCAACTGGCTGGTCTTCAATGGCAAGGCCGGTCCAGCAACGACTCCGCTCATCGTTCGGCTCGGGGACCGCGTCCGTATTCGCTTCGTAAATCTCGGCATGGACCATCATCCGATGCACATGCATGGGCACACCTTTTACACCACAGGAACCGAAGGCGGCAGGATTCCCGAGGCTGGATGGTGGCCCGGCAACACTGTGCTGGTCGGAGTAGCCCAGGCGCGGGATGTCGAGTTCGTTGCCAATAATCCTGGCGACTGGATGATTCACTGCCATCTTCCTCACCACATGATGAACCAGATGTCGTCGAATGCGGGGAAGATGACCCGCACCGCGGGTATGCCAGCCGGAGGTGACATGAATACCGGCATGGGCATGCTGAAAGGCACACCTGGCGCTCCCATGGTAGAAGACTATGGCCCAGCTTTGGGCCGCGGTTTGGGTGGTGTGGGCAATGCTTCCGATACGGCGACAACGAACGGCCCGCTTTCGCAGAAGAAAACGATGGATGCTCGGCCTGGAATCCAGCATGACCTGGGAAGTATGCAGATGGGCAAGATGGCGCCGAACGACATTGCGAAAAACGCGAATGATGTTCCGAACTTCCCGCAGGACGCCTACATGGAAGGGCCGATGATGGCGATGGACAAAATGGTCGATCGGCCAGAGAACTACGGTCTGCGCGCAGGATGGAGTGGATTCATGCAAGGGATGATGACCTTCGTTCGCGTACTGCCGCCTGACAAATACGACGAGGTCATTGCCCGAATGAAGCAGGCCACGCGGACTAACGATCCCTATTCCGCCATTCTGGAGCGTGCCTAATGCGAGGAGAAAAGATGAAAATCATGACTTCTGCACTTGTGATTGCGAGCGCTTTCAGCTTGACTGTATTCGCTCAAAGTTCCGGCTCCTCCGCGAAACCAGACGAGTCCACGCACTGCATGGAGGGTATGGCCATGCCTGGCTGTCCACAGCCAGATACTCCGCATCAACACAAGACACAGAGCAAGCCTCCGCAAAATGCACAACCGCAGCATCCCAGGCAACAAAACGACATGAACAACATGCCGGGTATGCAGCATGACATGAGCGGTGTGCAGATGGGTGCGCCTCAGCAATCTCAAAGCCTCGATACCCATGCAACGATGACGCTCCAGGAACCGGAGAATCCAGAACGTAAGACCGGATCGAATCTGCCTGCGCCGGAGTTGCTCAAGGATGTTGCGGCTCGGACTCCGATGGCACTCGCCGATTTTGAGGCGCTTGCCGACGCGAATAATCCGACGCTGAAACAGGCGAACACATTGGTTCGCCGGTCACAGGAACAGGCACGTCAGGCCGGCCTTTATCCCAATCCCTCGGTTGGGTATCAGGGCGAGCAGATTCGCGGAGGTTCCTATGGAAACGGCGAACAGGGCGGCTTTGTCCAACAGACGGTCGTCCTCGGCGGCAAGCTCGGGCTGCGCCGCAACATCTACGACCAGCAGAAGAGATCCGACCAGATCGGCGTGGAAGAGCAGACCTACCGTGTTCATGGCGATGTTCAACAAGCGTTCTATGATGCGCTGACCGCCCAGGCGACAGTTCAACTACGTCAACGATTGCTTGGCGTGTCGCTCGATGCTGTGGAGACAGTCCATCAGCTTGCCAATGTGGGTCAGGCCGATGCGCCTGACATTTTGCAGACAGAAGTAGAAACCGAACAGGCGAAAGTGGATTACGTCACCGCACAGCGTCAGTACCTGCAAGCCTTCCGCTCTCTCGCAGCGCTGGCGGGCAAAGGTGATCTGCCCGTCAGCCCATTGCAGGGGGAGCTTGAGAAGGCACCGGTCCTGAATGCTGAACAAATCGTGGATTCCATCGTTACTGACAGCCCAACCGTCAAGCGCGCTCAGCAGGAGGCCGCAGTGGCACAAGCACGCCTGAAAGATGCGAAGCGCGAACCAGTTCCCGACCTTCAATTGAAGGTTGGCGAGCAATATAACGGAGAGCACGTCAGCGAAAACCCGACTAAAGCGGCCGGAGCACAGAGCTTTGCCACCGCGGGGATCAACATTCCGCTATGGAACCGAAACCAGGGCAACGTTGGAGCCGCGAAGGCGGAAATTGAGCGCGCGGAACAGGATGTTGGTCGTGCGCAGCTCTCCCTTCGGCAACAGGCAGCGTCGCTGGCGCAATCGTATCTCTCCGCCCAATTCGAAGCGGATCGCTACAAAACACAACTCATCCCGCGGGCAGCGAGAGCGTATGAGTTGTACCTCAAAAAATATCAAAACATGGCGCAAGCCTATCCGCAGGTGCTGGTATCGCAGCGAACGCTCTTCCAATTGCAGATCAGCTATCTCATGGCTCTCCACGATGTCTGGCGGAGCGCCATTGCCTTACAGAACTACACATTGACCGGCGGGCTTCACACCCCGATGTCCAGTGGTTCCTCGACAACAACGATCAATCTGCCGAATGCCGGCGGAGCACCGGAGTAGACCAGATGAGGCGAATACTTCTTGTCCTCTCCGCTTGCATCCTCCTCATCGCTATTGGCTGCGTTCTATATGTGAACCGGATGGCACACCGGGGCTTTAGCACGCGAACTGCACCTAGTTCCGTTGAATCCTCGCTAGCCATGACCATGCGCGATATGGCCATTCCATCGCGTTACAAGACCATGAAGAGTCCTGTTACGGTGACCCCGGAAATCATTCACGACGGAATGGCGCACTGGGCAGATCACTGCGCCGCCTGTCACGCCAACAATGCAAGCGGTGACACCATGTACGGAAAGTCAATGTACCCGCGTCCGCCGGACATGCGACAAAAGGACACGCAGGAGATGTCCGATGGCGAACTCTACTACACCATTAAGAACGGTGTCCGCATGAGTGGAATGCCAGCGTTCGGCGATCCGGGTGATGACGATAAGGATAGCTGGAAGCTCGTGGCGTTCATTCGGCATCTCCCTCGGCTCACTTCTGCCGAAGAGACAGAGATGCAGCGGCTGAATCCCAAATCTCCCGACGAAATTCAGGAGGAGAAGGAAGAAGAAGACTTTTTGAAGGGCGATGCGAAACCAGCTACGCCGGCAACCAAAATGCACCATCATTAATTACAGGGAGAAAACACATGAAAAAGCTAATCGCAACATTCTTTACGCTCGCGCTCATGGTGAGCAGCGCATACGCGCACAATGGTATGGAACACGTCATGGGAACCGTTGCCAGCATCACTGACAACTCCATCACGGTGACCACGACAGTTGGAAAGACGCAGACCGTAACGACGACCGCCGACACGAAGTACAGCAAGATGGATGGAGCGATTGCCCTGAAGGACATCAAGGTCGGTGACCATGTTGTTATTCACGCGACAAAGAAGGACAACCAACTCGTGGCTGCAACCGTGAAGGTAGGCATGGGAAATATGCCAGGCATGAAAATGGACGGCAAAAGCAGTAGCGCATCGCCGCAACCAAAGTGATTCACCCCAAGGTCGGTGGTCCAGAACGGCCCCCGGATGCTGGCAATAGTCGGGCAGCGCCATGTGGGCTGCCCGAACTTGGAAGCTCAAAGGAGTGATGCTCATGGAACCAGGTATGGAATCCAGTTCAAGACATGCCCACACGCAGCATGCGGGTCACAGCATTGTGCCCGAAATGCATGAAGTGCATGACGGACACCAGAATGCGGGCATGCATTCGGGCCATGATCGCCACGCCGGGCACTCGGTGGCAATGTTCCGGGATAAATTCTGGCTGAGTCTGGCCCTTACGCTTCCGGTGGTCCTGTGGTCGAGCGAGGTGCAACACTGGCTGGGCTATAGCGCTCCCGCTTTTCCAGGATCGCGATGGATCCCTGCCGTTCTGGGCACCATCGTTTTTTTATACGGCGGAAGTGTTTTCATTCGCGGCGCATGGGGAGAGCTTTCAGATCGACGACCGGGCATGATGACCTTGATCAGCCTGGCCATCCTTGTTGCCTTTGTGGCGTCCTTTGCTGCGACCCTTGGTTTTTTTGAAGTTGACGTCTGGTGGGAGCTCGCGACGCTGATCACCATCATGGTTCTCGGTCATTGGCTGGAGATGAAGGCTATTACACAAGCCCGGGGCGCTCTCGACGCACTTGCCGCGTTGCTGCCGGACGGGGTAGAACGCGTAACGGAGTCAGGCATCGAAGAAGTCTCACTCTCGGAATTACGCGTAGGTGATGTTGTTCTCGTGCGCCCCGGAGCTCGCGTGCCTGCTGATGGGACGGTGATAGAGGGCACGGCCGATGTCGATGAGTCCATGATCACCGGTGAGTCGCGGGCAGTTTCGAAAAGACCGGGCGCTGCCGTGGTGGCGGGGACAGTTGCCTCGGGTGGGAGTCTTCGGGTGCAAGTGAAAGCCGTCGGGGAGCAGACGGCACTCTCAGGCATTATGCGGCTGGTCGCCACCGCTCAGGCTTCCGGTTCTAGGGCTCAGGCTCTGGCTGATCGCGCCGCGGCGCTTCTTTTCTACGTTGCACTCGCATCAGGTATCCTGACGCTAGTCTATTGGTGGCTGGCTGGCGATAAAGAACATGCACTCGTTCGAACGGCCACAGTGCTCGTCATTGCCTGTCCCCATGCGCTTGGCCTTGCAATTCCTCTCGTGATTGCGATTTCAACTTCGCTTGGCGCGAAAAATGGCTTGCTGGTAAAGGACCGTCTGGCGCTCGAACGAGCCCGCAATTTGGACGTTGTGATCTTTGATAAAACGGGAACACTCACCAAGGGTGCTCCGGTTCTTTCGGGAGTGGCGGTTGCCACTGGCACCAGTGAAGACGAATTACTCGGACTGGCCTCAGGAGTGGAAGCGGACTCCGAACACCCAATCGCCAAAGCCATCGTGAGTGGCGCCGATCGGCGCGGCGTCAGGCCGCAACCGACGACAAACTTCGAGGCACTGCCAGGACGCGGAGCCAGCGCAATTGTAAATGGGCAGAATGTGGGTGTCGGCGGACCACGTATGATTGCGGAGGCAAAGGCCGTCGTTGCACCCGAACTCGCAATGACGGTAGATATCTGGGCGTCCGAGGGCCGGACTGTTCTTTACGTTGTTCGAAATAGCAGCGTGATTGGCGCGCTCGCAGTCGAAGATGAGATTCGGCCGGAGTCCGCCGAGGCAATCAAGGCATTGCACAAACTTGGTGTGCGCGTGGCGATGATCACGGGCGATGCGCAAACGGTTGCGGATTCGGTTGCGAAACAGCTTGGGATTGATGACGTCGCCGCACAGGTTCTGCCTGCCGATAAGGCCTCAGCCGTTGAACGATTCCAGTCTGGTGGTAGCAAAGTAGCCATGGTCGGTGACGGTGTGAACGACGCGCCAGCGCTCGCAACGGCGGATGTAGGAATCGCGATCGGCGCTGGTACCGATGTCGCAGTGGAGTCCGCGGGAATCGTTCTCGTGCGGAGCGACCCGCGCGACGTTGTGCGAGCGATTGAGTTGTCGCGAGCCACGTACCGGAAAATGGTGCAAAACCTGTTGTGGGCTACCGCCTATAACCTGATTGCCATTCCAGTAGCCGCAGGGCTCTTTATCCGTTGGGGAGTTGATCTACCGATGAGTGTGGGCGCAATCGCAATGAGCATCTCCACGATTGTTGTTGCCCTGAACGCGCAACTTCTGCGTCGTTTGAAACTAGGACATGAAACTTACTTCGATCAAGGCGCCCTGGTCGCTAGCCGATAATGGATAATGCATAGTTGGAAGTCGGCACAAACAACAATCTGTTTACCCAATGCACAGTCATGGTGGCCGTTCACCATGGTGGCATATATCGGAAATATTTTGTCGCCATCAGCCAGATATGAAGCCGGTACACTAAACGTTGGGCCTGGCAACCCTACGATTTAGTCTGGCTCGCGCGGAAAGCCCGTAAATGCTTGATCCACTGTCACATTCCCCGTCGTCCAACTAATAACAATGTAGAAGAGCACGGCGGAGGTGGATTGATGATGATGATTAAGGTCTCATCGTGATCGTCCTAGCTTCCGTATCATCCGCATCGTTTAGATTACCAAGGCCACAGTTCTCATGCTTAAAACAAGTACTGGCTTCGACGGTCCAGACGACATTTCGTCCTTGCAGCGGTCGCAGTTGCAGTCGTGTGCACCGCGTACGTAGCGACGCCACCACCGGACGTTCGCCATCGATTGAGCATGGCTACTGCCTATGCAGGTCTGGTTTTTCTCGCAGCATCGCTGTGGCTCGGCCCATGGAATGTTCTGCGACGGCGGCCGAATCCCATCAGCTCCGACCTTCGCCGGGATATGGGCATCTGGACCGGCATTCTTGCGATAGTGCATACGGTAATCGGCTTGACGGTCCATCTTCGGGGACGGATGTGGATGTACTTTTTCAAACGGCTTCATCCACTGAAGCTGCAAAATACTCAATTCGGCTTTGCGAATTTTGCTGGACTCGGGGCTGCGTTGCTCTTCCTGATGCTTTTAGCTATCTCCAATGATGTTTCTGTGCGTACTCTAGGAACGCGCCGCTGGAAGTCTCTGCAGAGATGGACGTATGCAGCGTTCGTGCTGACAGCGGCCCATGGCATTGCTTATCAATTGGTGGAGAAACGTCATTTACCCTGGGTCTTCATCTTCACAGCACACATGATCGCGGTTGGGATTATTCAAATCTTTGGCTTCCTCCGCGTCCAAAGGCAGATGAACGATGCTTCAAAAACGGGTGAGTAATAGTGCAACTCGCCATTGTCATCGCCTAACGACAGCGAGTCACTGGCTCTCACGCGGAAGTTGTACATACCCGCAAAATTTCAACTGCAATCATCACAACTTCAGCACCATGTGAGTGTCTGAGCGAGTAGATGTGCCGTAACGAGCTAGAGTTAAAGACGCAACTAATTCAATCTCGCCGGGTCCTCATGATCGATTGAAATTGCGAGGTCAAGTTTTATCAACTCTAATACCGGGCTATGCACCTGAACAAAGATGCGCCCACGCATGAGGAATTGATATGAAGAAAGCTCTCTGTTTCGCTCCGTTGCTGGTTATGTTTATGCTTGCCGGTTGCTCTCACCCGCAGCCAGTTTACGCCCTGCCTCCACCGCCTCCACTCAACTATCAAGCGATGGAGCAGCAGGGATTACACGATGGATTTGAAGCCGCACGGCATGACGTAGAGTCTGGGCGGCCACCCGTGTTCGATCATCATCCGCGTTACCGCAATCCTCCAGTGCCGCCTCCGGGGATTCCGAGCTATCGTCAGGGCTTCCGTCGTGGCTATGAGCAGTTCTTGCATCAGGGACCTCCACCTTCACCTGCCTAATGCGACGGATAGGACATATCGATGGGGCAGGCGGCGTATGAGTATTAATGGTCTGCGAGCGCTTGCAGAGGGTCGCGGCCCAGCCTGCCTTGACGGTCCGGCGTGGACAGTAAAGGCCAAAAGATCTACGACAGATGCGCATCGAGCGACACATCACAGTTCATCTGTCGGTTGACGACAACAGGGCTTGTTGTCACCAACTGTCCGACCAACCTCCGGATAGCCCGTCATTCGGAACGAGGCGGAGAGGCACACGCGACAATTGCCCTGCGAGTGGACGACATGACGACCTGAGCCGGAATTCGTTTTCTGGCAAGGTCTGGCTCTGCATTTTACTGGTTCGGCGCACTACAGATCAGCTAGCGATCTTGTAGGCTCATCCTGAGTTTGCGTATTCCGTCGTAAATCTGATGTGCGTTGGCGCCTCCGTAACCAAGAATCAGGCCGGCGCGCGCCGGTGGTCTCAAGTAGCATGTCGACAAAGGCGTTGCTGAAATATCTCTCTGGGCAGCCTTCCTCGAAACTGCTACATCGTTAGTACCTGGAGGCAAAAAAGCTGCGAGATGCATCCCTGCTTCGGCGCCGATGACCTCGAGCGTATTACCCATCTCTATGCGAATCGCTTTTACAAGTATCCGTCGCCGATCCATATAAAGCATTCGCATTCGACGAATGTGGCGGGCGAAGTGCCCCTCACGAATAAAATCCGTCAAAACTGCCTGATACAAGGTTGCTGAAAAAACATCTGCGGCGTCTCGAGCAGCCGAGAAGGCGGGCACAAGGTCCTTGGGAACGACCACATAGCCCAGGCGCAGAGCGGGAAACATAACTTTGCTGAAGGTTCCGATGTAGATAACCCTCGCGTCAGTATCAAGTCCTTGAAGGGAAGCGATCGGGCGGCTTCCGAATCTGTACTCGCTGTCATAGTCGTCTTCGATGATCCAGCCGCCGGTGCGAACCGCCCAATTGAGGAGAAGCATACGGCGGGTAGCACTCATCGTCATGCCCAGGGGATATTGGTGTGACGGTGTTATATAGACCGCTCGTGCGTTGTAGCCACGACGGATGATCTCTCCAACATTCATGCCCTCATGATCCACCGGAACCGGAATCAACTGAGCGCCGGCGGCGATGAAAGCCTGGCGCGCGCTGGGATAGCCCGGCTCTTCAATACACACCCGGTCTTTGGGATCCAACAAAGCCTGTGCGGAGAGTTGCAAGCCCTGTTGTGATCCAGTTGTCACCATAATCTGAGATGGCTCGCAGCGCACCGCACGAACTGCGCCGAGATACTCTGCAATGGCTTCTCGGAAGGGCAGATATCCCATCGCGTCGCCATATCCCATGATGCCCTTGGGCGGCGTTCGAGAATGCCGCGCCACCAGTCTCGACCAGACGTCAATTGGAAAATGATCGAGGGCGGGCAAGCTTACTCGAAACGCACCGACGATGTTCAGCCATGATTGCGTCGGCAACTTCGTCAGCGCCACTCCGCGACGTGACATTCGGCGCGGACCCGGCTCCGGAGTGATCTCGTCTCGGAACGAGGTTCTCGTCTTTCCAGACAGCGGGCTTAGGGTGTCATCCGGGATCGATCTGGCCACACAGGTTCCAGCTCCAACAAAAGTCTCCAGGTATCCTTCGGCCAGTAATTGCTCGTATGCGTTTAAGACCGGGATGCGTGAAATCTTCAGTTCAGCGGCCAGGTTTCTGGTTGATGGCACTCGCTGTCCAGGCCGCAGTTGGCCGCGGATGATGGCTTTCCGAAACCAGTCATACAGCTGGCGATACATCGGAGCCGCGTTGCGGTAGTCGAGCGCAATCGGTGGCAGGAAGCTGGCAGAGATGCGTTTCATTCGGGTCAATCCAAAGTGGCTACATGGTAGCACCCAAAAGTGGATATTGTGGTAGACCACTACTCGCGTTAGTTTTCTGCCATGACCTCACATAAGTATGTTCGGACATATCTCCTGGTGTGCAGCTTGGTTGTCATCTTGCAACCCGTGCGGGGGTTCGCACAGATGAACTCAAACGCATCAGAAGCGAGCCAACCTCCGGAACGAGACGGCCAGCATGATTTTGACTTCGAGATTGGCACATGGAAATCTCACGGATCGCGCCTGGTGCATCCTCTAACTGGGTCCAAGACCTGGGTCGAATTTGACGGTACTTCCGTTGTCCGACCGGTTTGGAATGGCCGTGCCAATCTGGTGCAGCTCGAAGCCGATGGCCCTGTCGCAGGTCACATCGAAAATCTGTCTCTTCGTTTATACGATCCCCAATCACATCAGTGGAGTCTCTACTATTCCAGCAGCAAGAGTGGAACTTTGAGCGTACCCATCATCGGCAAGTTTAAGAATGGGCGCGGCGAATTTTTCGACATGGAACTATTGAATGGCAAAAACATTCTGGTTCGAAATGTTTGGTCGGACATAACTCCAAATTCTTGCCATTTTGAACAAGCATTCTCGGAAGATGCCGGCAAGACTTGGGAAGTCAACTGGATCACAACAGATACACGAGTGAAGGATGAATCCGCACAACAGAGTCCAGAGGCATCGAAATCTGACATTCAAAACTCTCCCTCGGAACGGGACGGGCAACACGATTTTGACTTCGAGATTGGTAGTTGGAAGATTCACTTATCGCGCCTGCAGGATCGCTTGGCAGGCTCCACGACCTGGGTGCAGTTTGATGGCACTTCCGTCACCCAAAAAGTTTGGAATGGCCGTGCCAATCTGGAAGAATTCGAAACCGATAGTTCACAGGGGCACATCGAAGGTCTGACCCTCCGCCTCTACAATCCGCAGGCCCGCCAGTGGAGTATCTATTGGGCGAACAGCAAGAACGGCACCTTAGACCAACCCATGATCGGCGAGTTCAAGAATGGCCGCGGCGAATTCTTCGACCAGGAGCCATGGAAGGGCAGAGCGGTCTATGTTCGATTTATTTGGTCGAATACCGCCACGAAATCACCCCACTTTGAACAGTCATACTCAGACGACGGTGGCAGGACTTGGGAGGTCAACTGGATTACAGATCAGACGCGGGTGCCCGATGAATCCGACAAAACGCACTAAACTCCGCCGCATTCCCGATCGAGGATCCCGCGAGAGGGAGACGATCAATCAAATTCTCGACGCGGGTTTTCTAGCTCACGTCGGATTTTCTGTCTCCGACCAGCCATTCGTCATTCCTACACTGTATGGCCGGGATGGAGAAAAGCTTTATTTGCACGGTTCAGCGGCCAGCCGCATGTTGCGGGAACTTGAAAGCGGCATCCCGGCCTGTGTGACAGTGACCCTTGTGGATGGGTTGGTTCTGGCGCGTTCTGCCTTTGATCATTCCATGAACTACCGTTCCGTCGTCGCATTTGGAAAAGCCCGGAAGATTGCGGATGCAGAGCAAAGGACCAGGTCCTTGCGTGTCATCTCCGAACATCTCATCGCTGGGCGATGGAAGGAAATCCGGGAGCCAAGCGAGAAGGAACTGAAAGCGACAACGGTGCTTGAATTCTTGATCGAGGAAGCTTCATCGAAAGTGCGAAGCGGACCGCCGCTGGACGACGAGAACGATTACGGGTTGCCGGTGTGGGCTGGTGTATTGCCGCTTGAGATAAGGTCCCGGCCTCCCATACCGGATGCCAAATTAGTCGAAGGTGTCGGTGTTCCGGATTATGTCCGGAGCTACGACATCCGGCTCAATGGTGGAACCGGCATTCGTCCGAGCGACAGTTAGAACAACCACACAACAGTACAGAGGAAGACGCTAATGCTAATACGGTTATTAATCGGACTACTATCTGCCGTCGCAGCGTGCAATCTTACCGTTGCTCAGTCTACTCAATCCTCGGCGAAAGCATCCACCGAACCGTCGGCTCATCTGAGCGACTTCCAGGTGGTTGAATTCCGTCGATACACCATCAAAGAGGGAGAGCGCGAGCATTTCGCCAAATATTTTGAGAGCTATTTTCCTGAGGCGATGGAGCAGACGGGAGCGATCGCTGCCGGCTCTTTCTTCGAACGCAAGCAGCGGAATGGCTTCACCTGGATCCGGTGCTTCCACACGATTGAAGATCGTGCAGTCGCAAACGCGGCATTCTATTATGGGCCCGTCTGGAGAGAACATAGGACTACGCTGAACGATCTCATGACTGACTCCGATAATGTAATGCTCCTCCGACCCCTTACCCCCGAACAAGGTGTCACTATATTGCCGGCTGTTGATCCTGTCACCGAGCCACCTGGGGCTGAAGGTATCGTGGTCGCTCAAATATTCGCGATAAAAGCGAACAGCGTTGAGGCCTTTGCCAAAGCGGCGGAGCCGACGTTCGCCGGCTATCGGGCTGCTGGTGCGCGTGAGGCTGGAGTACTGGTTACGCTGGATGTGGCTAATAACTGCCCGCAGCTTCCGGTCCGAACGGACGGCCCTTACCTGGTGTGGTTGGGCATTCTCAAGGACAACCACATGTTAGAAACGGAATTTACTCCGCTGGTCGAGCACTCCTTACAGTCGCTAGCTGCGACAGGGTTGCTCAGAGGTACACCGGAGCTGGTCGTTCTCGATCCCACCAACCGCTCGCGTTTGCGCTGGTTGCACTGACCATGGCAAGTTAGTTTGTCGGAAGTAATCGCCTCTTGTCGATGAGTGATAAGGCGATTTGGCATGATTGAGAGATTAGGGATAAGACTCAATTTCCCAACCATCAACGTCTCAGTTCACCGAGGCGATGAATGCCTGATTGGATAGATGGTTTTCATCAGCCCTAGATGACTCTAATCTAGGCCTATGTTGCCCTTACCAAGAGTAGCCATGATCGAGGCGCGTATGTCTTTCATTGGAGATCAAATTGTCCTGATGGTCGATCGCATCCTGCTGGCAACAGACTTTTCGTCGGCCTCTGAAGTCGCGACTGGCTATGCTCGCGCCGTTGCGAAACGATTTTCTTCGACATTAAGCCTTGCGAACGTAGTCGATCTTTCGATTGCGACTCGATCTGAAGCCGCTGTCGTGAGCCATCAAACGGTGAGTGAACGCCAAACAGGGCTTTCGAGAATTCCAGGCGGCTCGGCAAACCATTCAAGGCTATGAAGCAATTCACATGATCCGGAAGGGGCAGATTCGCTGGGTGGCAGGAGATGATCTGCTTCGGTAGATTCAGTTCATCGAAAGCCTCTTCGATTTGTCAGCGTAAGCATATGTGCGCGCATGCAAATCTGCCTGCGTTTGAAGGTTGCAACTCTGCCCGTTAGCCGGCCCTGAGAAGGTCTACCGCAAACAAAAAAAGAAATTGCTTAGCCTTCTTTTAGAGAGAGCGCCATCCCTTTCTCCCATTCCTTGAGCATCCGCCCCCCTATTTCCGCGAAATCCCGATGGTCTTTGATGTAGGTGCGGACTTCAGAGGAAGTCTTGGAGATAGCGTTCCCGATATGCTCCAGGGTCTGCCGCACCCGTGAGATGGTAGCTCTCGCCGACCTCACAGAGCCGGGACCGTTTCCCAACCACACTGCCAAACTCGGAGGATTCTTGGGAATTCGCGTCGACGGTCGGCTCGCTGCAATAGCTGGTCAACGATTATCCCCTACCGGGTTCGCGGAAGTGAGCGCCGTGTGCACGCACCCTGATTTTCGCGGCCGCGGTTATGCCCAGGCGCTTGTTGCCGCAGTCACGCGGAACGTTCGCGCCGAAGGCCGCACTCCGTTTCTAACCTCCCTTGAGGCAAACACGGGAGCGGTTCGCATTTATCAGCAGGTGGGGTTCGTCGTTCGTCGCACTTTCCAGCTAGCGGTCCTCAAGCCACCCCTCGCTAGCTCGTCAGCTCAACGCCCTCCCGTGACTGAAGCTATTGCTTCCAAAAAGCCGACTTTGAACGAAGCCGCAAGAACAGCGGCGGACGCATGCGCGTGTTCTTGGACTGACATTTGAGGCAGCCGGGGTAGCTTGGTGCGCAGAGGAGGATTCTCTGTGAACCAACTACGTCATCTCATGCTTG